>Ga0208034_1000092_pt1 | contig 89565 bp, 74 predicted proteins | sample June2015DPH_8_10_FD_184699 | JGI IMG/M metagenome (GOLD analysis project Ga0208034, IMG submission 184699) | Peatland microbial communities from SPRUCE experiment site at the Marcell Experimental Forest, Minnesota, USA - June2015DPH_8_100... | ecosystem: Environmental > Terrestrial > Soil >... | reverse complement strand
TTGCAAGGCTCTCCACCGAAAACAAATCACACCGGATCTCGCGCAAGCTGAGTTGATTTCTCTTCAGCATGTTGCGGATCGCTTTCGGTGTCCGATTGACCTTTTTCGCGACTTCTTCGATTGATCGCTTCACCAGTTCTTCACGGACCGTCTCGAATTCGGCTTCCGTCCATCGTCGGTAATCTTGCCGTCCTTTGATTCCGTGCTGAATAATCAAGCGCCAGCACGCTTCCTTCGGGCGCCCGCTGTGGCGCTGAAGACGAACTGCGAGCTGTTCGAGTTTGTGGCCGGAAAGCACTTTGGCCTGCGCAGCAATGGCCATGGCTTCCGCACTCCACTCTGGGGAACGCTCCGGCAATTTGGGAAGAGTTGCCATAGGCGCCTCGATAGCGATCTTCTCAAGGCCAAGAAGGTCATTTTCGAAAGTGGTTGATGTTGCAGCTCTGTCAGAATGGAAGGTTCTCGCTTCTTCCGCCAACTTCTCAACCAGCTAGCGACGGCCATTACTCCTTCGGGGAAGGGAGCGTCGCTCCTGTCGCGTTGAGGATCATTCCGTGCCGCCGAATCCCGGGGGATCTCGTCCTGGTTCCCCTGGGGTTCCATATAAGAGGCCCTATATCTACTAAAGGCACTCCAGAAGGAGTTTTGTGGCAGAGGGGCGGCATTTTCCCAGAAATTGGCCCCGAAGGGGTCGTCTATACTACAAGTTAGCTGGTGGTCAATCCCCCCACGCCCACACACGTGTATGCCGCCAAGAGGTCGTAACTGGAAAGAGCTGACCTGGAGTTGGGCCTATTCGACCGGGCACCCCGCTTCTGATCGGAAGTTGGAGGCCGCTGCTCACGCAGCATGGCCATACGCGTTTCTGTGCGCCTGGACTTACCTCAATGACCACGATGCCGCAGTCGATTTGATGGACCACGCAGTTCATAATGCGTCTCAATACCTTGCCCGCCTTAATGATCCTTCCGACCGAAAACTGACTGCACGAATCAAGAGCGTCATTCGGCGCCGTGCCAGACAACTCGCGGCAAAGCGCAGCCGCGAAATGCCGTCTGGGTCGATGCGCGATATGGAGCAGCTTCATGTCGGCCAGCCGGAGGCAGAACGGAGAGCCTATGCCAGACAGTTGTTTTCGCGCCTTTCGCCAACCGCACAATCGATCTTCGACTGGCGCTGGCTCGGATATTCGTGGCGAGAGATCGGAGGAAATCTAGAGATGGACCACAGCGCGGTTCGTCGTGCATACTTTCGAGAACTGGGGTTGATGGTCCGCAGTCTTTCCCCTCCAGGAGAGTCCCCAAAATGCGGATGAGTTGGTGTTGGCCCTCGCGCGCCGAGGACCGTTTTGAATCATGGCTTGCGCAACGCCACGAGGAGCGCGTACTCGCCGGCGAAACGACTCCTGTCGGTCCCTGTCCTGACGAAACCTTCCTTTGGGATTTGTCTCGAAAGGCCAAGCGGATCGATTTGTCAGACCCGAGAGTTGATCACGCGGCAAACTGTTCCACGTGCATGAGTCGGCTGCTTGTCTTCCGGCAGGGAAATCGCTCACGACGGCGAAAGCTGGTGCTCGCAACCGCTGTGGCCCTCTGCACAGTGACCGCTGCGATCGTCATCACGATCGATCGTTATGGGATGCACCGGCAACTTCCATCGACGGAATTGGCCGTTCAATCCGAGGCGGTAAACCTGTGGGATGCGGGTACGATCCGAGGCAACCAGCCCGGCTCGCTGCAATCGGTGTCGTTGCCGGCAGCACTGGTTAGGCTGACGATCATCCTCCCGCGCTTCAGCCCTCCAGGCCAGTACGCTGTAGCCGTTACGCAGGATCAGAATGGAGATGGCGTCGTGGCCCAGAGAAGCGCGCTCACGACGACCAATGGCGACCACGAATCAGTGTCCGTCGAACTAGACCTGCGGGCGGCCAAGGCGGGAGCATATTTTCTAGCCACGACCCACGAACAGGATCAGGCGTCGTACTACTATCCTTTGCAAATCAAGTAAGTAGCCCTCTACGGCCACTCAATTCCCGACTCAGTTGCAATCCAGGCATTTGTCTCGGAAAAAGGCTCAAAAACTCGATGGATGCGAATCCCAGTTGGCGGAAAATAAGGTTCGCGTGTGAGCAGGTCAGGAGACGCTGGCCGACTCTCGAGGACTTATCGGTGTATGTTTTGGTCGCAATGACGATCTCGCATCTTTCGCGTACAAATCCAGGTGTCATTCAAAGTAAATGGAGTGGTGCCGCCTACGGGGCAACGCTCCCTTCCTAACTTGCGGCGCTTACATTGATTCAATCTTGGTCCTCCCACCATTCCCAATCAGGCTCGACACCCTTTGCTCCAAGTCGGGGTGCCAGCTCTTTATGCTTGTATTCGATCTGACTGGTTCTGTGAAAAATGATGCTCCCATCCTTGTATTTAGCTGGAAACTTGATCCCCTTGGGAGTTGGCTGCGGAAACAAAACGACATTTGTTCCTTCTGCTCGTTGGGCAGACGGATAGAACAAGCCATCAAAGGGGTTCGAATGTTCGTGCGCGAGATATTCCGTCATCGCCTGAGTGATGAAATATTCTGCTTCATGCCCTGGGATCACTGGGCGAGAAATCAAGTTCCCTAACTGGCGCAGGAACGCGAATCGTGCGGCCTGTTGCTTATAATCCGGCTGAAAATAACTAAGTGACTTCTTGGCATTCTCAAACCGGGTGAAGTCGAGCACGCGAAGCGGCTTTGTTGTTTCGACAGTGATCGTACCAGTCTCGACTCGAAGCGCAGGACGGAGTTCAGCGAGACAGGTTTCCAACTCCCGTGCTCCATAAAACAAGGAAATCCCATCGGCATTCATGCGGCCTGCACGTGCACTACCTTGAGGAGGCGGCCCGACGTGCTTGTAGGGCTGCTCGATCATCCTCCTTCTCAGGCCATCTGAATCACATATGCGGCTGCGATAAAATGGAGAGCCTGCCGGAAGAAATTGGACTAATATGCCGTCGTCCCTTGTCCTCTCCGCATAGGTGAGCAGGGTTTCGATGTCACTGAATAATTCATCGAAGAAATCTTTAACCTTGAAACTGAAGAATCGGCGTGTTTGCCTGATTTCCCTATCCAGATGCCTCCAAGTGGTCGCATGGTTCTGATCAGACGCGTACAGCCTGACATAGCTGTGTGCTGTACTGAAGAAGGCCTCGTCACCGTCGGGAGGCCAGCATCCTTCCGCGTCAATCACTGACTCTACAATCTCGTCGTTGAAGTCGAAGTATTGACCTAAGACGTCCTGCACAAAGTAGTCAAGGTCGTCGCCCTCCTCCTCCAGATGGCCGTTTTCATCATCCTCAGACGAGAAGTGTCTGACCTCATCGCCCAATGCAAGGAGATCCCGAAGTATTGGCTCCAAGATTTCGCCAAGACGTGAAATTGTAATTGACTTCAGTTGCTCGACTCCGCAAGCATCACACTTTGCAGGCAGCCCTTCTTTGTCCACGGTCGCTTTGAGGAAGATGTCTTCTATGCAGCCTGAACAGATGTGACTCGCCATCTTCTCTCCTCGCAGGAAGAATCTGTTTGTCCTGGGATTATACGGCGGTGGAAGCAAATCTGCGGTTTCTGCTAGAGTGAGCACCATGGTAGAAAATCAATCCCGATAAACGCCGTTTGCGACGGGAGCCCTCAGCGGAGCGGAAGGCGCGATATCCCAGTCGCAATGGCGACTTTTCGGGCCCCAACGCGTTGTAGCTGGTATTCAAAAGACAGTCCTTTGGCGCTTCCTCTTCTTTTCTGAGTGGAATGAAATGGAATCGATGGGTTTGAAATCTGCTCGTATGGGAACCGCTGTCTGCTTACAAAGTTCGATCAAGTCCTTCGCCAAAAAAATTCCGCCAAAAGTGTCAACATTCTTCGGAAGGAGTCTTTTCATGTTCTTGCTGGTGATTCCGGTCCTCAGGTATCGAAAACCTTCCCACCCAAGCATATCTGCTGGTTGACACCGCGGGTTCGACTTGGCTACGCGAACCGGCGATGGTTGTCTGTCTCTCTTGAAGACTTGCTCAATATCGCCGTAGTGTTTTGATCCCTGCTCGATGAATATCCTGAAGTTGTCTTCCGGCAGCATATGAATCCGTCGCCACTCATTGATCTCAGTAGTTAGGCTCCTCGCAGCAAGTGCAATTGGTGCTCCAACGGATTCCTCAAGCGTCCACTCATCGTTGATTCTTTTGTATGCGTCCATATCGACGGCATGAAGGAACCGACCACTCAGGTGTTTATTGATGATTCGGCAGAGCGACGCGAGGATCCAATCCAGTTTGAGAGTTGTGCGTTTTTCGTGCATAAATTCTGTCATATGGAAAGCGCCAGCAATCCCTAATCGAAGGAGTGCATTGGTCCACTCGGCTTCAAATTGACTCCATTGATCTTCCGAAGCAACGAATCCAGCCGTGACAACGTTTGGCTGATTGTCTGGATGACCGCTGTCATCGATGTAGAGTGCAAAGTCCGTCATGGATTCTCCAAGATGCACGTAAAATGATCTCTCCATTCAGGACTTCGACGCAAGGTCGTTATCTTTCCTCGATGTGCTATGGCTGGCGGAAGATCCGCACAGATGGCTGAGATAATTCGCTTCCTGTCAATCAGTTTCGAACAGCGTTCCTCGATAGATACTGGAAACGCCCATGTAGCCTGGAGGGATTTTCGATTGTTGCATAATCTCGCTCGCGCCCGCCGAGCACTCAACATCCGATTGATTGATGAAGCTCTTCCCGCCGGGTGTTGCTGTCGAATGACGGCCAATCCTGGAAATGAGCCCCGCAAGGGGTATCAACTGCGCGCTCAACCGACACGTACTGCGTGATGACCTCGAATCGATTTGACGACCTGTTCAAGTTGGCCGTCCACCCGCTCCCGTCGTTCGCGCCAGTTGAACCCGATCAGTTCGTCTGGTTCCATCGGCGTTCCCTCCAGCACCGACCCATTCCATGTGTAGTACGCCCCAGTGGGCATTGCCAACCGAAATCCATTGCCGACTTTGACGGAAGTTGCTGAGAGGAGGCGACCGGCCGTTTTCTCTCCGACAATTGTGGCGAGATGGTTCTCTCGTGCAAACGCGACAATCATTTCCGCGGCGCTTGCGGTGTGGCGGTTCACCAAGAGAACGACCCTCCCGTGAAATGGTTTCTCGCCCAACCCCTCGGTTTGAAGCACAATGGGCTTTTTCTTCATCATCGCAGGCCCAAACTGCAAGGCAAGCCGCCACAGGGTCTTGGTTGAAGACGGGATTTGTGAGAATCGAGGGAATCTGTGTTTCTCTGATTCGAGATTAACTGTGACACGGCGCCTGTCGAGCGCAAATCCAACCGGGACTCTGCCCGGTGTGATCATGCTCATCACACGAAGCGCGCCAATCCCTCCGCCCGTGTTGCCACGCAGGTCGATGATGAGGCTATCGACCGCACCCAGTTTCTCGACCGTGCGGGAGATCTCGTTCGCAACCTCAACCCCGATCATTCCAGGAAACATTGCAATCTTGAGGTAGCCAAGCCCATTTCCTAGTTGCCGCGCCTCGACGAGCGTGGGCTCGATAAAGTGGAGCTTCTTCCCCTTGGGCCGTGCTACTTCGACAGAAACGGTGCGTCGCTGGTCGCTTCGGTCAATGAATTCCACCTCTGTCTGCTTCCCCATCGCGAAGACGGGATGTTCGGGTGGAGTAATCTCCTGGCCATCGACACTGAGAAGGATGTCGCCAGGTTCAATGCCGGCGATCGCTGCTGCTCCTCCTGCGTGGACATCCTGAAATATCCAGCGCTTCCCGTAAGGAGTTTCGTCCGCAAGATAGGTTGCGCTGAGCGCGGCGCGGCTCGACGCTTTGCGGGCACTACTGTGAAAAAAGCCCAAATGGGAGGTGTGCAGCTCCGCCAACAAATCGCTCATTGCCTTCTCAAAGGCATCGGCAGAGCCTACGTTCTCGATCAAAGGCCGGTGGCGCTCCACGGCGGATTGCCAATCGCGGTTCAGTTTTTCAGGTGAATAGAACCGCTTCCGCAGAGCGGCAAGGACGTTTTCGAGGATTGCGTGGCGGTCACGCGGTGAAAGTTGAACAGGCAATGATGAGCTCGCAGCCGGTTTCAATGTCATCGGGTGCTCCTGGACGAATTTGTCGATTTTGTCTCGCTGAAGAGTCTGCCGCTCGGTTCGCCGTCGAGTTGAAAGGCGGCCCAATAGTACGGCGGCGCGCCCGCTTTGAGCATTTCGAGTTGCGCTTGCCTGAGCGCCTCTGCCTTTCCCTCGTGACGGCCGAGGTGCTCGTAGAAGTTGGCCATCAGTTGGGCGGTCGCATGATCTTCAACTTCCCAAAGCGTTGACACCACGCTCTGAGAGCCCGCCTCAATGAACGCATTCACGATGTTCTCCACACCCTCCTCACCAACTGGCCCTACGCCTGTGTCACAAGCCGACAACGTCACGAGGTCGGCATTGAGACGGAGGTTTCTGATCTCGCGCACCTTGAGAAGGCCGTCGTTTTTTGCCGGATTCTCTGGCGCAAAAACGAGCGCAGACCGATCTGGGATCTCGGGATCGACATACCCGTGAAGAGCCAGGTGAATAACGTTGTATTGGCTGAGCGGAAGCTGCTTGAAGTTTGTCTCCGTCGCTTTCGCGCCCAAAAGAATGGTGCTGGGCTTCGGGAGGTCGGTCGCGATTGTCTCAACTTCGTGCTGGCTCTCGGGCAGGGCGACCAGTTGGCTGAGTTCGGGTCCAGAGATGGCCCGACGAACCCTGGCGAGGAGTGTGGTCGGCGGCGCCTTGGATATCCACGCCGCTACTCCGACATATGGAAGATCGTCTCGACTCACCTGATCGGATCGATGCCGGAGCATGTTGAGCACGGTTCCCGACGGCACGACTGTGACCAGACGGGAGGTCAGAACGTACTGCCCGCCATTGATCAAAGCTGAGAATGGCAGAAGGTGGAGCTTGCCATCTGGCACCACGATCAATTCGCGCTTGTCTTTGAGTTCTGGGATTCCGCCAAGAAGTTCGTCGTAGAGCCGCTGCCCCAGAGAAGGATCGGTCTTCTCTTGCTTCAGAGTGGAGCGATACTGCATCGCTTCCTGCTCCAGCAGGTCTCTTGGCGGGAGAGTGTACCGGTGGACTGAATTGTGGGTCACGGCGAGCGCGTACGAGTTCGGATCATCCAGCACATACTCGACGAGTAGCTCAGTTGCACTGAGGTCGTGCTGAAGTTCGCCCAGTGCGACGGGCGCTGGCGGTGGATCATTCGACGATGGCTCTGTGCCGAGCTGCTGTTCGGTGCTGTAGATCGATTCGAGAATGTGCGCTCTGGTGCCCGAGTCGTCTGTATTCAGCAACTGGATATTCAGCTTGGTGAGGTTCTGTTCGGCGGCGTCGGGTTCATGCGGCGGAATGACCTCGTGATGTGAAAGACCTTGAGCTTCCACTCTTCCTCGCGCCCGCTCAATTGTTCGGAAGGCGTCCTCTGTGCGGCCCTGGTCACTTAAGGAAACAAAGTATCCCGCGTAAACGACGCTGAGATCATTCAGAAGTTGGCGCTCTACGGTCGGCGTGGGAACTTTACTGAGGAACACATCTAAGAGGTCCGCGCTTTTCTCATACAGTTCGTTCGATGCTTTTGTGTTGCCAAGGCGAGCCATGATTTCGGCCTTGATTCCGAGATTCAGAGGCACGAAGTATAGTTCCTCGGGGATGTTCTCATTTGCCGCGATCGCTTCATTGACAGCGGCGAGCGCCGGTTGCAGTTTGCCTTGGTGGATATAAGCCTCGGAAAGTGATCCATCCACTTGGGTCAATCCCCGCCAATACGAAAGCTGCCTTGCAAACTCGGCCGCCTGCGAAAAGTCAGATATAGCCTGATCCCATTGACCCATGCGTTCGTAGACGCCAGCTCTGGTCTGGTGAAGTTCGTAGAGATGTCCACCAAGATGGTGGGCAGAGACCTTGCGCAACTCTTCTGCAGCAAGCGCTAACGCGTCGTTATTGTCTCCGAGGCCGCTCAGTGCATCAATCTTTGCGTTGACGGCGATCGTGGGGTATGCCGCCCCGCGAGTCTTTCCGGCAACCTTGATCGCTTCATCCAGCGGTCCGAGAGCCTCTTGGTACCTATGCATTTCCACCAGGCCCGCGCCGTAAAGGCTCGCGTATCGAATGTGTGCACCCGGATCGGCGACTCTGGCGACCGCCCATGCCTTCAACACATTCTTCTTTGCGGTTGCGATGTCCCCAAGCAGGAACGCTGCAACACCCTGTTCTCCCATCGCGCGCGCTGCCAGCAGGTAATGATGCCGCCGGTTCGCCAATGCCTCTACTTCTTCCCAAGTCTGGCGCGCCATTCCAGAGTCGTAGTTCACTTCGAGCATCCCAAGAATGGTCAGGATGCGAAGACGTGTTTCAGGATCCTTCGCTTCTGGGAGATCCAGATCCTCTCGAAGCAGAGCAATTTGGCTTAGGATGGAGGTAGAGGACTCGCTGTGCGCCGGCATTTGGCTCACACGCGCGTAGAGGGCCTTTGAGAGCTCATGCCTTTCAGTGAATCTCTGCTCGGCTTGCAGGTAGAGAGGCTCTGCCTCAATCCAGCTGTTGAGCCATGACATATCGTCGGCTCGCTGCAGCAGCACCTCTGGAGCGTAAAACCTCGACCGCCGGAAAACTTGATACCCGGCAACACTCAGCAGGACGACCAGCAGCAAACCGGTAGCAATGCGAAGGGTAGGGGAAGACGCGATTCGCATAGCGGTTCGTTCACTTTGCATTCTATACTTCCAGCTCACCGTTAACAGATCAACGTACGATAAACAATTGAAATCACTAAGATTAGGTCCATCGAGTCCCTTCTCCGACGGGTGATTGGGGTTTGTCAGGTGAAATTCACATTGGAGTTTCGCTTTTTGTTCTCCTATACTGGCACTCGTGTTCAATCTTCCGCCAATTCGGCATTGCGATTTGACACTCCGCTGCAAGAAATGCGGTGAAAACATCCCGGCGCCAGTTGGCACGATGCCAGATACCTGGATTACCGCACAGTGTCCGCTCTGCGGCGAGAAGAGGAACTATCTTCCATCCGAGATCTTTCGAGGCAAGCTCTCGTACAAACTTGGCCCTAAACCCGTACGATCGGTGGCTCTCTGATGGGTGAAATGAAGCGAGCAATTGCGCGGGAGCGGGAGGCTTGGGCGGAAAAAATGCAAGAGCAGACGCGAATGAAGTCGACCCTGGTCATTGCCGCCGCCATCATAGCGGCCGTTCGTCTGGCCCGGGACCCCGACATCAGCCGTCCATCTCCAAGGCTTACGGCGGTAGTCAACGAGAGCGTGAGCTTGGCGAGGATGATATTGGACCGGGTGGGACTGTAGCCGCCCTGAGAAGACCTACTCGGCTTGACCGGTCGCTGGTCCAAGCCGGCGTCACGCCCTGCTTGAACCCTTTTCTCCGTTGCACCACCAGTGGACTGCTTGAATGTTGTCCGGATGATCGTCTCTCCATGCCCCTCCCATGCCGCGGGGATGGATGTGGTCGGGAACGATGTCAGCGTAATTCGTGAACTCGACGTTGCAGAGGGGACATCTCCCATTTTGAGCGACGATCTTCTTATCAAGTAGCTTCCGCATTTCGGCGTTTGACCTGAGTTCCCTGTATCCCCTGGGGTGATGTGGATCCTCGATTCGGCGAATGCCCAATTGTCGAATCGCTCTTTGTTTTGGAATTCCTTCTCGCCCACAGCAAAAGCGAGAGCGATGAATCGGACATATCTGGTTGCAACGGAGTCTCATCGTTTCCTCCTCTTTAGTTTTGAGGTTTTTGTTTTGGATTCGTGCGTCTTCCAGGGGACGGGTTGTCGCAGATTGATCCAACCAATGGCGACGTGCCGTCATAACACTGTTTTTGGCTGACCCAGCGATTTGCATTCGAGAAACCGTAGCGGCGCGTTCTGGGCCTTTTGATTTTCTTGAGAAGGCGTGGTCGTCACGTACGCGTCCTGCAATGCAGGCCCTTCAGAACGGCTACACGGGGATCAATCTGGCCATCAACGAGCGGCTGCAAGCTGCTTGAGGTTAACTAGACTGATTCCTCCAAAGTTTCCGCGAATTCTTATTAAAGAGTTCTATTTCAATCGTTTAGGTGGTAATTTTGATGTTTCTCTTTCGCTGGCTAGGAAACGAGGTCCATCCTTATATCTAGGTTGCCATGCAAGGTTCGAAGGCCGGGCTGAATCCAGTCCTTTTACCCCATTCAAGATCTTCAGGCCTTCGCTAAGGCGGTTCACTGATTTGCTCAATCAACGACAGTTCTTCCAGAACGCTGCGCAGATTCGCCTTTAGACTGCGTTTCGTGTGCGAGATGTGTGTTCGACCCGAACGGTTTGTCAGAGAATTCTGTCGGGCAGTGGCAGGACGGGCGGCGACCATCCCGACCGCGTTCCGCCAGGGTTTCCCTCGACTTTCTCGGCACACTTCTTGCACACCGGGCGATCCGCGACCTCAGAAGGCTCGCAATCAGAGGGCTGAGGCTGGTTGATGCCGGATCAGCATTCCAGAGCTCGGACCGCCGGGGACCACCACTATAGAATCAAGCACTTACCTTTAGAATAAGCCCGCACGGAAGTACTCTAGTCTGGTCGCCTAAGGTACTGATTTGACACATTTGGGCACGCACGGCACGGCACAGTCTACGGCACAGCTGATTTAAAGCTATGTTGGCTGCCTTTTTACGAACGATTTCACGCATGCGAGTCATACATCAAACGGAGAGCCAGTTGGTCGATCAATGATGATCTGCGAGCGCTCGACAATTAGCACGTGCAGTCTCACATTCCGACCGGCGCAGAGGTGATCCCGGTTTGGCAACCTGGCGAGTGATTACCTCCTCGATTATCGCTCACTACTTGGTCGGCAAGCCCGTATCCGGTTTATGGGGCATTTGTCCGAGATGGCGACATCCATGTTAGTCATTTGTCAAGAGAAGACACGAAGCCTTAGGGCGCGCTCGGGAGAGCGCGCATTCCGCGGATCAGGATCGCCTGCTGCGCATGAGTGCCTCTCGGCTGGTGGCCCCTGCATTCCAGCAGGACCGGACATCCATTTGCTGCCTCGGGCTCGAAAAAGCCTTTGCAGATGATTGAGTTTGTGTTCTCTGCCAGTCTCGAAGCAATTCGGAGAGAACCTCCGGAGGGAAACTCCTTCGCCCAGTCGCTAACCTGCGAGACCTGGCAGCCTGCGCTTCGATAGATCCCGATGCTTTTGTTCTTTCCTTATCAGGAAAGGTTTTTACGCTGCCTCGGTCGGCATCAATTCTCCTGCAGGCACGAAATCCTGCTGCCTGCGTTCGACCGCCATCATGTAGCAGACCATCTTCCTCGCCACTGCAAGTGTCGCCCGATTGGGATTGCCTCTCTGCAACTCGCGCTCTCGGGTCATCGCCAGTTCCGGCGACTCTCTCGGCGCCAGCTTGGCCGCCTCGATCAACACTCTCTGGATGTGCTTGTTGCGCTGTTTCGATAGCGGCATACGCATCACCTTGTCGGCTGAACTCTTCTCATCGGCGATTACACGCGGTTCAGTTCCAACAAGCAGGCCATCAGTTACTGCGGCCTGTGCGCCGCCCAGGTCAGGGCCGTGATAGAACCGACTCCTGGCACGGTTCGCAACCGCCGCAGCCGTTCCTTGAGCAGAGGGTCTCGCTCCAGCGAGCTGATCAGGTCGTACTCCAGCTTCCCAGAGCGGCGGATCATTCCACGGCTCAGGTTCAGCAGCGGCCGTACAGCCTGGCTGATATCTTCGCTCGTAGACATCAGTTCGCCGAAATAGCCCACCTTGTGCAGCCGCTGCTTGTTGTAGCTCACCCCGGTCTCCATCAACAGGCCGGAAACCCGGTTCTTCATCTGCACCATCTGCTTCACCACGAGGTTGCGGTACCGCAGGACTCGGCGCCTGTCGCGGATCTCGGTGGAAGCCATGTGGCACTCGGGCAGGAAGTCACAGCGCAAGCAGTCGGCAATCTTGCCGGCATCGATTCGGTCGTTCTTCTTCTTGGCTGCTGCGATCGCTCGCAACATCAGAGGATGAGCCACCTTCACCTTCTCGGCGTGAGGAAGCAGATGATCGTAGATCCAGCCGGTGAAGATCATCGCTTCCATCGCGATCAGCCGCGGTTGCGGTAAAGTCCTGATCCAGGCATCCAACTCGCGCCGGGTCGATCCGATCTTGCCTTCCCGGTGCACATGGCCAGCCACATCCTTCACGCAGTAGCTGATCGTTTTCTTGTGAACGTCAAGTCCGATGTAGTACATATCGTCTCTGAGGAGCCTCCGAGGTAGTTCTCTGAATCAGCTTCCATGCTGAGTTCAGCTTTTCGCAACACCTCGTGCTCCTCCTCGACTAAACATTCAAACACTTCGTTCACGTGGAATGTAGATCTCTGCCATGACAGCACAGAGGCGGGCAGTAACCTATTGAAACTAAGCGCCACGGATGGCTTCTTTTGGCGCTCTGAGATACCCTTGGTAACGTTTTTTTGGACCCTTATCGCCCCCCCATCTCTGCCCTACAGATTTCTGCTCAACACGGAATCTCTCGACGCGAACGCTTAGCATTCTGTTGATTGATCGAAACGTCCTCAGCGCCAACGGAGAGCTGGAGCGACCGTAGTCAGAATTGCCTCGATGACATGCACATTGTAGGCAACACCTAGTTGGTTTGGGAGGGTTAGCAGTAGAGTGTCGGCTTCCGCGATCGCCCCGTCTTTCCTAAGCTGCTCGATGAGAACATTCGTCTCAGCAGCATAGCTGCGGCCGAAGATCGCCCGTGTACTTTCGTCAAGGTTACCGACTTTCTCCTCTTCCCGAGAGCCTCGTCCGAAATAGGCACGATCGCAGCGAAACTGTGAAATTGCGGGTGGCTGATCCTTCTTATTGCAATGCAATGGTAGTAGGCGTTTTGGCCCCTGCGGGTATCCGTAGCAGTACCACCGGACCGAACCGATCGAGCTTGCGCTCCCAATGTGCGCCATTTGCGGTGAATTCTCCGGTTCCAGTCTGCGCGGTCAAAACCTTTCCGTTCACAGTGATCCTACTTGCTGTGGTATGAATTCTCAGAAAGTATGTGCGGAGTTGGCTGGAGTAGCTGCCAGTTTCACCTTCGACTTTTACCTGGGTTGCGCCTCCCGTCTTTTGCACACTGATCTCTTGCCGGAGAAATGCGCCTTTTTCGTAGCCATACGTCGTGCCGTCATCATCGTACACAGTAAAGCTCGCGGGGACCTCTGATGGGAAGATATCAAGCGTGAATTCTGAAGCGGGGCGCTCGTTCACAAACTGCTCGACTGGCTGAGTAGCCAAAATCGAACCTTTCCGAACAAAGAGTGGAATATCGCTCCATGTTTTTGAATCTGTCTTCACGGTAATGTATTGCTCGCCAGAATAGGATTGCCCGCTGGCGAAATCGAACCATTCACCAGACGGCAAGTAAACGCTTCTGGAAGTTGCTCCCTGGGATAAAACCGGCGCCACGAGCAGCGCGTCGCCAAACATCCATTCGTCTTCCTGCGCAGCGGCAGTGCGATCCTCCGGGAACTCCCAGAAAAGTGGCCGAACCAGGCCAACTCCGCCCTCAGTATTTATTCGTCCATATGAGTAGATATATGGAAGCAGCTCATAACGGAGATCGAGTGCATGTCGTGCAGCCGCTTCCGCAATTGGTCCATAGACCCATGGCTGTCGTTTCTCGTCTGAGCCGCCGTGAACTCGCATGATTGGCACGAACGCAGCAAATTCAAACCATCGGGTGTAGTTCTCCGGGCTTGGATGCCCGTGGAATCCTCCCGTGTCCATGCTCCAATAGAACTCGCCCGTATCGAGCGCGGCAAGCATGCGCTTCGGCTGCAGCGCCATGCTTTCAAAGCCGGATTGAATGTCACCGGACCAACATGCATATCCATACCGGCTTGCGCCGAGATAAAAATTGCGGTTGATGGACCAGACGCGCAGGTTCGAATCAGCGCGTTGCCCTTCGTAAAGCATCCGTCCCATGTTCATAAACTGGAAGTTGTTGAAAATCGTTGTTCCTATGGTATCGGCTTCATCATTCCACCATCCCACCATGCCGGAGCGAAACGCGGGCTTCAGGTACTCCCAGTACCAGGTACGCGCATCCGGATTATTAAAGTCGATGTCGCGTGTCAGACGATGGGAAAAGTAATCTTCTGATGCCGTTTCGCCCGGATACCAAAAGCCGTGCTCCGTCGCATAGGCAGCCGCCATCGTCGGCTGATTCGAATGGCCGGCAACCGTTGTCAGAATGCGCGGCTTGAGAATGCCGGCAAGCTTCACGCCCTCCGCCCCCAGGTACTGCGCAAAAGCTCCACTTGCGCCGACAGGAAACTTATCGGGCGCCACGTTTCCTGCGCCGGACGTACTGTTCCATCGCCACTCGCCGTAGTTATCCTCACCCCACGCTTTCCAATCAAAGTCGAGGATGAAGGCGTCGATGGGGAGATGCTCACTGCGATACTTCGCGACGATTTTTTCCACTTCGTCTTCAGTAGCGCCCCACTGGCTGTTGAGAAAGCCGAACGTCCATTTAGGCGGCAGCGGTGGGGGCCCGGTGAGACGTGTCAGTGATGCCATAGTCTCCAGCGGTGTGCCTATGAAGACGAAGTACTCAACGTCAGGCCGGGAGCTGCCCCGGAATGAAATGCTTCCCGGCGCATTGATAAACTCCCCGCCGTCTGAATCCACCAACAGACCATAGCGAACAGAGAAAACAAAAGGAGAACCGCTGTCACCCTGCACACCCGCTGCAACCTTACCGCCGTTGTTGCGTATAAGGTTTGCGTCTGCGTCCTCCATTTTGGAACCATGAATTCCATAGAGCGCGTCATCGGCTATGTGCTTCATCCTCACGCTGCCGGTGGCGGCGGCGGCAATCGGATCATCGCTGCTCAGGATCTGTTCTCCTGCAGCGTCGAAGAAAGTGATGTGATAGGGTCTTGATTCTTCGATGCGGACCGAAACGTCCGCCGTCGAAAGCGTATAGAGGCCGTCCTTCTCGTTGCACGAAAATTGTGAAGGCGCGCGCAACGACGGATGCGGATCGATCACCAGTGTTCGTGGTGTCTCTTTGCCGTTGAGCCGTACATGTACACTGACAAGGCGATTCTCGAGAATGCGCACATCGAGCACCGATGGTCCATTGACCAACTCAACTCCCTCAGGCAGCAGAGAGATCTTTGCGCGTGGCGTAGAGGGAATCTGTTCCGCAGCAACTGAAAGCCCGCCCCCAAAAACTCCAAAGCACAGTACCAGAAAAGCAATTCCATTCCCGATTGTCGTTCCCCGACTCACGCCTGAAATCCTCCCTGTATCTCGCGTCCACATGTCAGAACTCATCTCACCTCGTACACTGTCATTGACTCAGCCGGCTCTTCAATGCGCAGTTTTCCGTTGCTGAGTTGCGGTTGTTCGCCAGGCGCAGCTGGAGCTGCCTCCAAGCGCGTGCACCCGGCAAGGGCCGTATCGCTAACCGGCAAATCTACAGTCTTATGTTGCAGAGCCTTATTCACTACGATCAGCAATCGCTCGCTGCCACTTCGCGAATCGCATCCGGCGTTATCCGTTGCGCGAACGAATATGAATAAATTGGCATCGGCGTAGAGATTCTGCTCGATTCCGGTTTTGAATTCACTGTGCGCCGAGCGATAAGCAAGCAGCCCCGACGTCCATCGGAAAACATCTTCCTCGGCAAGAGTACGGCCATCCTCTGTAAATGCGTTGTGCGAATCGCCGGCAAAGCCGCCAGGAAAATCGCGCCGATCGTCCGGATCCTTGCCGCCCGCCATCCCGATTTCGTCGCCGCTGTAGATTTGCGGAAGCCCGCGCAGGGTAAGCACGAGTCCAAGTGACAATTTCAACCTGGCCACCGAATCGCCAGCCTCAGTAAAAAACCGCGTCGTGTCGTGATTGCCGATAAATGTGACCAGCCGCTCTGGGTGGGGATAAAGCGCATCCTGGCGCAGAACACGGGCCAGCTCAGTCATCGGTTGATCATGAGCCAGCACATCGCGCAATGCGAAATAGAGGGGAAAATCAAAAGGCGTATCAAGTCCGGTATCGATACCGCCGTGCACAACTCCTCCGGCAAAGTAGGAAGTCACTTCGGCGTCGGGACGAAAGATTTCGCCGACTGTGGTCAAGTTTGGGTAGACACCGTGCAACTCATTGTGAAATTGCTGCCAGAAAGCGCGATCCACATACGGGAACGTGTCAAGCCGGATACCATCGATGTTCGCTCTCTCCACCCACCAGAGAGCATTCTGGATGAGGTAACGCTCCACCAGCGGATTGCTCTGGTTCAGGTCGGGCATGCTATCGGCGAACCAGCCCTCGGTAATGTCGCGCCACGCTGCAGGCGGAGCGTGCGGATCGATTAGCTGATAAAAGTCGTGCTGTGCCGCCCTATGGTGTTCCAGTGTTCCATGCAACCAGTCGGACGTGGGCGGATCATTCACCCACGGGTGCTCCACGCCGATATGGTTGGGCACCAAATCGATCACGAGTTTCATGCCACGCGCGTGAAGCGCATCGGAAAGATGGCGGTACTCCGCCAGCGTGCCGAAATGCGAATCGACTGCGTAGAGATCGGTTGCCGCGTAGCCGTGGTAAGACTCTGGCATGGCGCCATTGGAAGTAACTGGCGTCGTCCACACTGTAGTGACGCCAAGCTGCTGCAGGTAGTCCAGATGTTTCTCGATGCCGACAAGATCTCCGCCATGCCAGCCGCGCGGTGCGGCTCGATCGTCACTGGAAGGGTTGTTTGTCGTATCTCCATCCGAAAAACGGTCCGGCATTATGAGGTAGATCGCATCGGCCGGAGAAAACCCCGCGTGCATGTGCGGATCGTGAGAGCGCTCTGCCAGAGCATACGAACAATGCGCCTCACCTGCGTTGCTGGTGGCGGTGATGGCTAGCGTCTGCGCGGCAGCCGATTTTGTATCGAGCCATAGAAAGGCCCAGTGCCCGTTCTCCGAAGTTTGCGTTCTTTCAAGCGTTACTTTGCTGCCGGTTACCGAAAACCTCGCTTCGCGTAATCCCTCGCCATGCACCAACAACATGGGCGAAGGAAACTGCGCCCACCAACCGGGCGGATCAATTTTGTCGATTCTCGGCTTGCCGATAGGAACCTGATGCGTAGTCGATGCCCCAGCCAAACTCGACAATATAATAAGAAGAAGCGTGCACAAAAAGCTGGCCGGCGGTTTCATAGGTGTCTCCAGGAAATCACTTGCATTTCTCCGTCCGACACGACGGCTCATCCAGGATCAGAACATCGTGTCCTATATCGGGCCCGTAGGCCCTCAAAAACTGGGGAGCCGACCGAATGAGAAGGCTCCCACTAACAGCCCAGGAGTTTATAGACGCACCCGAGCCGCAATGAGCCAAAACTGAAGATCAAGTTCGTGTCAGGCGCTAATTGGTGTTTTCACTGAGATATGTCCACATTTGACCGATAGTCTCGCTCTTCGGCGGACCTATCAAGGCCGCATGCGCGGCGGCTGAATAAGTCGCCGCGCAGCATTTACAGAGCGCCCGTAGTTAGAAGGTGAAGCGAGCCGCCAACTGGATCTGGCGATTGGTGTACACCTGGGTACCCTCAATCTGCCCGAACTGCGACGATGTCAAGCCGCCGTTCGGGTTGGTGAACGCCGGCGTATTGAGCAGGTTGAACGCATCGCCGTGCAGTTCCAGCGAGTATCCCTCGGCCAGTTGCAGGGTCTTCTGCAGGCTGAGGTTAACCGCTTTGAAACCGGGTCCGAATATCTGATTGCGGCCCAGCGTGCCCAGGCGTGTGTAGACCGTACAGTTGCAGGCTGCGGAGTTCACGACCGGCGGATTCGCGAATGCCTTCGGATTGAACCAGAAATCGCCGGGGTTGCCTCCAGTAGACTTCGGGTAGGAGATCTTGCCCACCAGGTCGGGCCGGTTGCCCGGCGCGTCCTCGCCCGTGGAGAGATCCACCGGCGTGCCGGTTTGCAGCAGCGCGATAACACTGGTCTGCCATCCGCCCACCATCCAATCCATGGGACGCGAGACGCTGTTCGCAAACCTTTGTCCTCGGCCAAAGGGCAACGGGTAAAGGATCGATGTGCTGAATACTTGCCTTTGATCCTGGTTCGAATTGCCGTATCCGGCCATTGGGTCATAGTACAGTGCGGTCGTCTGGCCCTGGAAGGCGCCAGTCGAGTCATCCAGGGTGTGCCCCCATGCGTAGGACGCGGTGCCGACTAGCCCGCCGGAGGCGCGGTGGACCGCGTTTATCTGCAGGCCGTTGTAATTCGAGATGCCGTTGTAGTCGTTGTAATTGATGCCGCCTAGTCCCGGGAAGTTTTGGATGCCGGTTTTGAACTGGTTGATGTTGTACGGATAGTAGGAGGACAGGTTGGATCCGCTCGTTCCCACGTAGGCGACATTCAGAACGTTGTTCGATCCAAACTGATGCTCCACCTGCAGGTTCCACTCTTCCACCGTGCTGGTTTTGCTCTGGGGGTTTACGGCGATCATGCTGGTTCCGGGCGGCGGGTTCGCGGGGTTGAAGTTCGGATAGCCACGCGCCGGCAGCGGAATGCCGGAGTCGCCGCTGGCGCTGTATGCAACCGTTGACGGACTGGTGTAGCCGGTGCAGTTGTATGCGTTGCCGGTGTTGACAGGTGTCTGATTCAGCTGTCCGGTGAAGGTGATGCAGTATCCGTTGCTGGCGTAGTAGTCGTTACTACCGCCAAAGGGCGGCTGTTCGGCGAGCTGGTTACTGCCGCCACCGAAGTCCAGGAAGTAGAAAATCCCGAATCCGCCGCGGAGCACGGTTCTCCCGTTGCCGGTGGGGTCATAGGCAAATCCCAGGCGCGGAGCGAAGTCGCGATAGTCCTGGGCGATGATGCTGTCCGATACACCGTTCTTGCCCGCGATCATCACCGTGCCGGTATCCACGTTGAAGGCGGACTGCTGATTGTGGGACTCATACGGATGCGAGAGGAAGTCCCAGCGCAGGCCGTAGTTCAGCGTCAGGTTGCGGCTCACGCGCCAAACGTCCTCGCCGAAAAGGCCATCTTCCTGGAGGATGTTGGAAAAGTAGCCCTGCTCCGAACCGATCTGGTACTGATCCATACCGCCGGCCATCAGCTCGGAAACCTCGTAGCCGGTGAAGTCGACGGTGCCCTGGTCGATCTGGAAGTAGCCCTTGCCCTCCTCGGCATTAAAGTACTCCACCTGCCGGCGGATGAACTCGCCGCCGAACTTGAAGGAGTGGTGGCCCTTGTTCCAGCTCACCGCATCGTTCACCTCGTAGGTGTTCTGCGGCACGGCGTAGATGCCGTAGTCGCCGGTGTACTCCAGGTTGCCCTTCCAGCCGCCGATCAGCGCGCCGCCAGAGGTCTCCTGGTTGATGTTGGCGTTCACGATGCCCAAGTTCTTGGAGACATAGTCGCCGTACAAGGGCGGCGTGTAGCCGTAGTTGTCGCGGTTGTAGGCAATGTGCGCCTCGTTCACCACGTTGGCCGAGAAGATGTGAGTGTAGCCCAGGTCGTAGCCACGTGCGTGGGTCGGGTTGATGCCGGTTCCGCCGCCGGCGGGCAGTTTCTCGAATTCAGAGGTCTTGGTGTTCACCGAGTTGTCGTAGCTGAAGCGGATGAACGCCCGGTCGTTGGGGGCCGGGTTCCAGTCGAAGCGAATATCGAAGGTGTTGTACTTGTTGGCCTCGCTCTGTGTATCGAGGTAGTTGTTCAGGTAGCGGTCGGTGCGCGTGGGCATGGGATACGCATTGAGATAATTGACCGCCGCTGGATTCAGCCGTGCGGACGGTATCACGTTCGGCTGCCCGTTATAGCCGAACTGTGAGGGACCGCCAGCCTGCCCGCAAGTGGTCGGATCGAAGATCCAGCCGCCCTGAGCGCCGAAGGTCGTTGCGCCCGCATAGGGATCCTGGTTGCCATTGGAGTCTGTGTAGGTGCCTGGATAGCAGCGCGGATACTGGGTCTCGAATTGGTTCGATCCCGAGCCCGCCTGGCTCAGCAATTCCGTAAAGTTGCCCTGGCGCATGAGCGCGGTGGGAACCGTGAGGTAGTGCGGCGAGACCGCGAGGGTCTCGCGCAGCGCCTGGTAGTCGCCGAAGCCAAAGAGCTTGTTCCTGAAGATCGGCCCGCCGATGGAGAAGCCGGGCTGGTTACGGATGAAGCCGCCTGGCTGCGTGGCCGGGGCGCCGTCAAATTGGTAGTTGGGGTTGGAGTCGAAGTTCTTGTCGCGGTAAAACCAGAAAGCCGAGCCGTGGTACTGGTTGGTGCCGCTCTTCGTCGAACTGATCACGATGGCGCCACCGGCGCGTCCGTACTCGGCCGAGGCGATGTTCGTGACGATTTTGAATTCCTGCGTGGCGTCGATGTTGGGAAAGAACAGAATCGTGTTCACGAAGCCGTCGTTGTTATCCACGCCGTCCAGGATGTAATTATCCGCCTGCGGACGAAGGCCGTTGACAGAGAGAGCCGCCGAGCCGCTCTCGTTGTTGCGTATGGTCTCAGTCGTGTTGGAGCTTCCGCCGCCCGAAGCTTGATCGCCATACGCGCCGCGGGTGACGCCGGGCGACAAGAGGGCCAACTGGGAGAAGTTGCGGCCGTTCAGCGGCAGTTGCGTCACCTGCTTGCCCTGAATGGTCTCCCCGATCGTGGCGTCGGAAGTATTGATCAGTGGCGTGACTTCGGTCACCTGAACAGTTGCCAAGGCTCCCGCCGGCCGTAACTGGAAGGCCACGGTCTGGGTCTCCGTCACGGTGACAACCACCTTTACCGATGAGGTCTCAAAGCCGTTTGCGCTGGCTTGCACAGCATAGTTGCCGCGCGGAACCGCCAGAATTGAGAATTGACCTACGCTATCCGAAACTGCGGTCAGTCTTAATCCGTTGTCTGTGTCGGTTGCCGTTACCGTTGAACCGGGTATCATTGCTCCAGTGGGGTCCGTCACCGTTCCGGCAATACTGCCTGTATCTGTCTGCGCTTGGACCCTGAACGGTAGCAGCATCAGCAGCAAAGCTGCGACTGAGACCGGCAGGAAAGCCCAGTTGCGCCTGTTGGATTGGAAAATCCGTTGCATCGTTATCACCATGTCCTCCCAAATGTCTTGTTAAGGAACATTTGCTTATCTGTGCTTGATTGGAGCTCCAGACATCACCCCGCAAACATCGATGAGAAAACGCCATTGAAGGACGAGCGTCAATTCACGGAGTCGCAATTTGTAATCTATTGAGCCTTAACAGCTAAGTCGCTAGTAATAAATGCACTTACTTGCGCATCTCTTCAGGCATTGAGGCCGCGCCCAGCCATCCCTCGTAGAAGCTGCGTTCGATCATCTCACCGCGCCGTCCGAGTAAGCCCTTGCCATATCAACTCCTCTAGAACTATCTTGAGCAGCCGCCGATAGACTGCGTTCAGTTCCGCACATGCACCAAGAGCATCGCACAAATGTGACGGGGTGGCGCGCAGACGCCGATCAGCCAACGCGGCAGGCGTCGCGGGATCGGTTTCTCCCTCCGCCATCGCACTTAGCATTCGCCGTGCGCCGGTACCCAGCAAATCCGAGACCAGACTGGACAGCTTGAGGTGGGCTCTTTTAACGGACACTCCAGCCGGTTCTGCAACTGGACGCGGTCGCGGATCAATTGGTACCTGCTGCGAGTGACGGTCCGCCACAAACGCTGGAGGCTGGGCTGGAAAGCGCTCAAGCGGTTCTGGAAACCGGCTGGCCAGGAACCGGAGGATGGAGCGCCGAGGTTCTGGCCTGTGGGAAGGTGGGCCGTCCGGGTCTGGTGCCTGGAGTCTGTTTTCCCTCGTTGCTGATCGGCTATTTCGCGTGGCTCGGGCTTGCAAGGACTACGGCGCCAGGGTGCAGCAATCTGTCTTCGAGTATCAGGTGTGCCGGGAAGAGTGGGGGGCTCCGCGATAGGTTGCTGACTGAGTACAAGGAGGATGCGGATTCCTTGCGCTTCTACTTTCCTTACGAAATTGCCCTGCGACGCACAGAACGCCACGGTGTAGCCAAACCCGTGGATTTGACGGAGCCCCTCATATCGTGATTCCGCGAACCACCAGCGCCGAATTGATGACGGGAGTTTCGCGAATCATCACAGCGCCTGTGCTGACTACAGCGATTCTTTGCCGGTTCCTCGAACCGGCGGCGGCCCGCAATCGCCAAATCGGCGGAAAAGGTGTAATAAACCCCTGTGGCCGAATAGGTTGGAGCGACCGCAGTCGCCCCGACTGCTATGTCGAGGCGGCTGCGGCAGAGCATGCATGTCTTCCGCAATCCCTACTGCTCGAGAATCGCACCGTAGTGTCCATCGACGGTTACGGTGAGATTGCCGCTGGTGACCTGATAGGTGGTGTTCGTGAGCAGATCCGTCACCCACGATCCATTGACCATGCTCAACTGCCACGCGGGGATCGTCACGTTTTCCGTATTGGAGGTGTTATTGAGCACTACTGCGATCCGGTGATTGGCGTCCCATCGTCCGAACGCGTAGATGTGGTTGGTCGTGTCAACCAACAGAGTCTTGATTGAGCCCGTCCGCAGCTGGGGATACTGGTTGCGGATCGAGATCAGCTTCTGCGTCAGCGCCACGGCCGTATTGCCGGTATTCGCCTGCGTCCAGTCGAAGGTGCGGCGGTTGTCCGGGTCGTTGCCGCCCTGCTCGCCGTACTCGTCCCCATAGTAAATGGTGGGCGTGCCGATGTAGGTGAACTGGAAGATGAGCCCGAGGTAGGTATCCCATATATTGCCACCACAGCGCGTCGCAAACCGCTCCGTGTCGTGCGAGCCGAGCTCATTGGTCCAGGTCTCCTGCACGTTGACCGGAACGTCCGCGCGGGTGCCGAGCAGCCAGCTGTCGAGCGAGCTCTCGTTGATCGAGGCGCTGTTGCCATGATAGTCCACGCCGCACATCCACTCCGACGCCGGCTGGGTGAAGCCGTTGTAGTTCATGACGTTGTCCCACTCCACGCCGTCATCGAGCCAGGGTGAGGCGTCACCCCAGTACTCGCCGAGGATGTCGGCAGTGGAGTTGACGGATTTCACCGCCGAGCGCAACTCCTGCGTGATCTGGTGGTTGGTGGCGTCGCTGCCGCCGTTGCCGCCCGAATCGAGCGCCTGCGGAAAGTCCAAACGCCAGCCGTCGATGCTGTAGGGAGAGGAGAGGTAGGTCTTCACGATCGAGGAGGAGCTGCCGTAGACCTGGTTGCGCACCGCCGAGCCGCTCGCGCCGTAATCGAGCTTGGGCATGCCGCCGAAGCCGAAGAAGTCGGAGTAACTGTTGGGCCAGGACTGGAAGGTGTAGTAACCGTAATAGGAGCTCGACTGCGACTGGTAGGCGCCTTGGTAGGAACAGGTGATGTTGTCGTAGAGCTGCTTTTGGAACCAGCAGTTACTGTCGCCGCTGTGGTTGAACACGCCGTCGAGGATGATGTAGCCCTTCGGACCGTTGGCGCTGCTGTGAATATCGCTGATCAACTGCTCCAGGGTCGAGCTGGTGCCGAAGGCGGGATCGACCTCGTAGTAGTTCTGTGTGTCGTACTTGTGGACGGTGGGGGAGTTGAAAACGGGATTGAGGTAAATAATATCCGCGCCCAACGTCCCCTTGACGTAGCTCAGCTTCTGGTCGACGCCTGTCAGATCACCGCCGAAGAATACCTCGCTGTTGCAGTTGGTGGGGTCGACGGTGGATAAGACGCTCGTGCCCCACGCGTGTTGCTCGGTCGCGCAACCGCCGTACGTGTACTCGCCGGTGGTGACGTCGTTGGACGTGTTTCCATCATAGAAGCGATCGGGGAAGATCTGGTACACCACCCCGTTCTTCATCCAATCCGGCGTCTTGAAGCCCGGGATGACGAAGAAGTCGCCCGAGGAGGGCTCGCTCGATGTGATGCCGGCGGCGTTGAGCCATGCGGTGGCCGAGCCGTCATTGATCTGGAAGCGGTAGTACTTCTCGGAACTGCTGGCCGGAATGGTTCCCGACCAGTAGTCGAACGTGCCCGTAGGATCGTTGGATACCCAGACCATCGATACCCAATGGAAGGAGTCGTCCGCCGTATCGTAGTACTTGACGTTCGCGCTGGTGATGTCTTCCTTGCAGGTGCGCAGCGTCACGGTTACCGAAGTCGTCGCGGTGGGCTCCGGATTGCTGTCGAACATCGGTCCCTGATCCGAGAACAGGTAGTTCCACTCCACGTTGTTGTCGTGTGAGCAAGCCTGCGCCTGCGCACGGCCGGCGCCGCACAGCAGCGCTCCGGCCAGCAGGATGCATTTGAGCAAAGGCGTTCGGTGCAGCCAGCGGCTGCGTTGATGTTGGTGTTCATGATTGCTCGGCCCATCGTGGGCCTCGCCCCCGCCGTCGCAGAAGCCGCGCTGACGCGCATCATAAATTGATCCTGACAATTTGTTCATCGGTCAAGTCCTCCTGTTCGACTATCTTGAGTTTCCTCGGGTCTGAGCGAGGTGTTAGCTAATCCCCGCGACCACCGATGAGAAAACGCCTTTGAAAGGACGAGGTCAATTCACGGAGTCACATTTTGTAATCTATTGAGCCTTAACAGCTAAGTCGCTTGTAATAAAGGCACTTATTTGCGCATCTCTTCAGGCATTGAGGTCGTGCCCAGCCATCCCCCGAAGACTCTTTCCAATCGTGTCCTTATTCCCTTACAATACCGACTATCCCGCATGGACACCAAAAGCAGGGCGGAAGGTCTACGGCGTGCTCAATTCGGCGTCTTTGAGGCCGACCTGGAGGCAGAGGAACTGTGCCGATCAGGCGTTCGTGTACACATTCAAAGTCAACCCTTCAAACTGCTCGCCGTTTTTCTCGAGCATCCCGGGCAAGTCGTCTCCCGAGAAACCCTCCAACAGGAGCTTTGGGGGGCCGACACAACCGTGGATTTCGACCACGGCCTCTTCATCGCCGTGAACAAGCTTCGGGAATCGCTCGGGGATTCTGCCGATAGTCCCCGCTTCATTGAGACTCTGGCCAAGCGGGGATATCGCTTCATCGCTCCCGTCACAGTGCTCGATCCCCCGCCTGCCGCAGCAGCGCCGCCTGCTTCTCACGTCGTTTCTGTAGAACCTCGCAGCCAACTCGCCTGGTGGATCGCCGGCGGGTTTGCCGCCGGCTGTTTGGTCCTCCTCACCTTTCTCCTGCTGCGTCAGCCACCGCGCAAGCCCTATCGCATCTCACAGATCACCTTCACCGATCATGTTGTTTCGAACGATCTCGATGTGGAGAGCTTTTCCAGCTCGGCCAGTGACGGAACGCGCATCTATTTCTCGGACATGGAAAATGGCAATCCTGTACTGGCGGTTGCCCTGATCGCGAACAGCGAATTCAGCCACCTCAATCTGCCCTCGGAGATCGGCGGACCTCTCATTGGCTCTCTTTCACCGGATGGCTCGCGCCTCGTAGTACGCAGCCATTTGCATCCGGAGCCCGAACAGTCTCTCTGGATTGTGCCCACGCTAGGCGGTGATGCGCACCGCGTTCCGAACGTACTGGCACACGACGCAACCTGGATGCCGGACGGAAACCGTCTTCTCGTAGCGTCAGGCAATCAATTGATCGTGATGGGAGCGGACGGGAGAGATCAAAACCCGTTTCTCACCACAGCCGGCCTTGCCTTCTGGTTGCGCTGGTCGCCCGATGGAAGCCGTCTCCGCTTCACACTTCTGAATCCCGCAAAACATACCTCCGAGCTTTGGGAAGTCTCCTCCCACGGTTCGAACCCGCATCCGCTTCTGCCCGGTTGGAGCGAGCCAACCTCAGATTGTTGTGGTAGCTGGACACCGGACGGCGATTACTTCGTCTTCCAATCCTGGCACGACGGCCACAGCGAAATATGGATGCGCCGCGAAAAGCCGTGGTATAAAGCCGAGAACGAGCCTCACCAAATCACCAGCGGCCCTCTTGAATTCCAGGCGCCCGGCACGACTCCAGGCAGCGACCGTGTCTATTTCATCGGCGCCCACGTACAATACGAGCTGTTGCGCGCCATGCCCCGCTCCGCGGCGCCTCGCGCTAATGGCGAGAGCGCGATGGGAGGACCAGACTTTACTTCGCTCGACCAGAACCTGAGAGCCGCGGCATGGGCGCAGTACTCAAACGACGGCCAATGGGTGGCGTGGCTTAATGCAGCCGACAATTCTCTGTGGCGGAGCCGCGCTGATGGCAGCGAGCGCATCGAGCTGACCACTCCTCCGCTGCCGGTACGTATTTTTATGATGAGTTGGTCGCGCGACGATCGCAGACTGGCCTTGATGGCAGAGGAGCCGGGCAAACCCTGGAAGATCTATCTGATCGAAGCGGAGGGCGGAAAGCTCACGCCCATCTTCAACGAGGACCGCAATCAGGCTGATCCTGCATGGACGTCCGATGGTCAGTCGATCGTTTTCGGTCGTCTCCCCAATCGCATGGGCAACGACCAGCCCACAGCCATCTATCTCTTGAACCTCCACACACACCGGATAGCCGAGATCCCGGGCTCGCAGGGGCTCTTCAGTCCACGCCTCTCATCGGATGGTCGCTACATGGTAGCAATGCCTTTAGACCAGCGCGCACTGCTTCTTTTCAATCGAACGACGGAGCGATGGACCACCTTGACCACACACGGCGTTGGCGATCCGGCTTGGTCCCACGATGGGCGGTTTGTCTACTTTCAGGACTTCCTTGAGAAAGGCAAGCCAATCTACCGCATCGCCGTGCCCGACGGAAAGCCGGAAGTAGTTGCGACCATCGACAACCTGCGTCCTGTGTCTGCTACGGACTATCGGCTCATCGGGCTCGCGCCGGGCGACCTGCCGCTGGTGCAGGCTGGTACCCCAGTCGTGAACCTCTACCAAATCAATCTGAACGAGCATTGACCATCGGCCGACACCAGGAAGAGTTTCTTTGGTTCTCCCGTACTCCTTCGAGTGGCACCATTGCTGAGCATGTTCGTCGTCCTCGAAACGAATGGCTCCCAGGTTATAGAGATCCGGTTCCCGTGTTCCCATGAAGCGCTCCGCCGGCCGCGATCGATGAATTCGCCGCCATACTGAGCCAGCGTCGGGGCAGGGTTTCCATCAGATACCGCCGCAGACCGGCGCATACACCTCCACCGTCTTCATCCCTCCGATATCCCACTGGAAAACACGGCTTGCCGTACTCTTCCCTGTCGTTCCTGCTCTCGGCCCCGCTCAGCACCGAAGCTATCGCGGTCAGCGGAATCTCCACCAACAGGTGCTCCCGGTTCTTCTCCACCCGCGGGTCCAACGAGGCGAAATACTGCTGGGGATTGTCCATATCCGCTTTTGCCTCTTTCAGCACACCTCGCATTTAGCAATTACCGAAATGGCGGCCCTTGATTGCTCCTTCGCCCTCGCGTAGTGTGAGGAGTTGATCGGCCGTCGCCCCACGCGCGTGCTCGACGAGCCCCGACGGCCAGCGAACCTCGATGTCGGAGGTCGTCGCCGCGCCCAGGCCGAAGTGCAGTCGCGGATCGTTGGAGGAGAGAAAGCTGCATCCGCTCAAGACTTCCTGGACCTGCTGCTTTCCGCCATAGCGCGCCACCACGCGCGCCCCGATCGCGCTGCGGTTGCTTTTGGTGCCTTCAAGGCGGACCTTGATCCAGTGGTTGCCAGGCGGAGCGTCGTTGCGCAGCAGGGAGGGCGGCTCGTTCACGTTCATGATGAGCACGTCCATATCGCCATCGTTGTCGAAGTCGCCAAAGGCGGCGCCGCGGCTGCAATGCGCCGCTTCGATGCCCGGGCCGGCGTCGGCGCCCATCTCCACAAACGTGCCGTCGCCCTGGTTGCGAAACAGAATGCGCGGGCTGCGCTCCGGAAAACGCGGCGACACCTTCGCCACCTCCGGATAAACAGTGCCCGAGGTGAGCAAAATATCGGGATGGCCGTCGTTATCGAAGTCCACAATGCCGGCGCCGAAGCACACAAATCGAGTTTCCTTGTTCAGCCCGGCTTCTACTGTCACATCTTCGAAGTTGCCCTTGCCGTCGTTGCGATAAAGCCCCGGAGCCTGGTTGTAATAGTGCGTCTTCACCACGTCGGTATGACCGTCGAGGTTGTAGTCGCCCACGCCCGCGCCCATGCCGCCCATTTCCCGCCCTTCGCCGCTCAGCGCGATGCCGCGGAACAAGGCCTCCTCGCGAAAGGTGCCGTCATGGTTGTTCATCAGCAGGAACGAAGGCGTCATGTCGCAGGCCACGAAGATGTCGGGCCATCCGTCCTCGTCGGCGTCGAAGCTCACCGCCGTCAGCCCGTACGATCCGTGCAGCGCGCCCACGCCGGATTCACGGGAAACGTCGGTAAACGTGCCATCTCCGTTGTTGCGGTAGAGATATTGATGCGCTTTAGGCAGGCCCAGCGGCCCGCACATCGTGGCCACGCCCTCGTAGTTGCAGTTGGGCACGTCGAGCGATGGCTTGGGCGCGGTCGCGAGGTCGATCTCCAGATAATTCGAGACAAACAAATCCAGATGCCCATCGCGGTTGTAGTCCACAAAGGTGCATCCGGTGTTGTAGCGGTTCGTGGGATAAAGCAGCCCAGCCTCGCCGGTCACGTTGGCGAAGGTGCCGTCGCCGTTGTTCCGGTAGAGACGGTTCTGCCCGTAATAGGTCAGAAACAGGTCCTCCCAGCCGTCGTTGTTGTAGTCGCCCACGCACACGCCCTGCGCCCAACCCGGATCGCCGAGTCCCGATCGTGCCGTCACGTCGCTGAACGTGCCGTCGCGATTGTTGTGGTAGAGCCGGTTTCCAGACCCCGGCGGCGTTCCCGCGAGCGTGCGCCCGCCCAGAATGAAGATGTCCATCCAGCCGTCGTTGTCGTAATCGAAAAAGGCGCAGCCCGTGGCCATCGACTCGATGATGTAGGTAAAGCTGTGGGGTTCGCCGTAAATGATCGTCGAGGTAAGCCCGGCGGCCGCGGCCACATCCACAAAACGCGAGAAAGGAGCTCTTTGCGCTGCGCCCGCGGCCCGCAATCCGCCCGGAAGCAGTGCGGGAGCCATTGCCGCGGAAACGGTCTTCAGCAGCCGGCGCCGCGTCCAAACGCCAGCTTTCCTGTTGTTCATCGTCCTCTCCCGCGCCCCAACTTCGCTTCAGTGTCGATTCTGGCTGGCGGCCAGTTTCCGGCTCAGGTCGAGAGCCGCCGCATTGTTCGGATCGAGCTTGAGAGCGTGACCCACCGCCTGCTGCGCATCGCCGAATCGCGACTCCGCGCCCAGCGCAGCAGCCAGCGAAATCCACGCCTGGGTATTGTCAGGAACCTCCTCGACCGTCAGCCGGAACTGCCGCTCGGCCCCGGCGTTGTCCCCGGCCTGGAAGTCCATGTAGCCCAGTTGGTATTGCGCCAGAACAAAATGAGGATTGGCTTCGATTGCCTGCTCCAGCGCGGCGCGCTCACCTGCGCGATCGCCCAGATTATCCAGAACCATCGCCAGTTGGTAAGCCATTCCGGCGTCCTTGGGCTCGGCGGCGCAGGCCTGCCGATACAGCTCGGCGGCTTTCTGGTTGTCGCCCGCCTTCACGGCTTGTGCGGCCTCAGCCGCTTTCGAAACCGCAAAGGTCCGGTCCGAATCCTGCTTGAGCTTCTGCTGGTAGAGCGCGAGCTGCTGCTGCGCCGCCGCTGTCTCGCCCAGCGTGCGCAGCACTTTGGCCAGCTCGAAATGAACCTGCGGCTCCTCCGTGCCCAGCGCCAGCGCTTTTTCCAGTTGCACTTTCGCTCCGGCGGGATCGTTCAGCGCGGCCAGAACCACACCCAAATTCACTCGCGGGTTATAGTCCCTGGGATTGAGCGCGACCGCCTCCTCAAGATGCTTGCGCGCAGCCTGGTAATCTCCCGCCTTCTTTTCGAGCAGGCCGTTCAGGTTCAGCAGATCGGCGTCGTGCGGAGCCAGCGCCAGCAGCTTGCGTCCCAACGGAACAGCGCGATCGCTGTCGCCGGTAATCACCAGGGTCCGAAAATAGATCCGCTGCGCTTCCCGGTCGTCCGGCTTCTGGCTGGCGATCTTTTCCGCCAGCGTGGTCGCAGCCTCGTAGTGCGATTCGTCCACGTAGAGTGCGACCAGCGCCGCGGTCAGCGCGTCGGAGCCGGGATCGGCGGCCAGCCCTTGCTTGAGCGTCTGCTCGTCCTCATCCAGCATGCCCGACTTCCGGTACGCGATGGCCAGGTCGAGATTCAGGTTCTCGTCGCGCGTCGCGCTGCGCAGGCTGCGGATTACGGCCTCGTAATCGCCGCTGGCAATCAGGCATTTGGCCTGTCCATCCAGCGCCGCCTTCGAGTAGGGATCGATGGCGAGCGCCGCGCTCCACTCCGGCACAGCTTCCTGGTTGCGGCCGAGTTGGGCCAGCGCCGCGGCTAGCAGCAGATGCGCCTTCAAGTTCTGTGGATCAAGCTGCACGCCCTTTTGGAGCGGGCCAACGGCCTCTCCGGCGTGACCGGCTGCATAGAGACTTCGGCCCAGGAGTTCGTTGAGCCGCGAGGAGTCGGGTGCCAGCTTGACCGCTGAGCGGTAGGCGCCGATTGCGCACTGCGCCTGGTGGTTCTGGTCGAACCAGCCGCCCAGTTCTGCGTAGGCGGCAGCATCGGGTTGCGTCTGAATGCGCGCCTCGAGCCCGGCGGGGGCTTTGCAGTCGGCCCATCCGCAGGGACACAGAACCATTCTGTTCGCGCCGGCCAGAGTTGCGAGCGCGAATCCGAGGCTGACGAAAGTACGAGGCATAGACATGTTTCAGCCCCTGCTGCGTGCCGCAACCACCTTGAGCTCAGCGTCGAGAATAATCAAATGCTATCCGGGCAGGCAAGCTGACCGGGCGGTATCCCTTGGGAACCCTCCAGTTGCAAATGCTGCCACGTGTTCTCGTTTTATGCTGCCACCTAAGTTTTTGGGGATTCCGGAGCATGCCCGTCGTTCCCGCACCTCGTCGCTCATAACTGCCCTGCCGCCTTCAGGTCGGCGGCAAACGAGGCGAGCGACATTACGAGCGTCAAAGGCTTGCCGCTCAAAGGCACAGCACCGTAACTGGCGTACCATCGGGCCGCGCGATCATTCTTCGCATCGATAATGAGCACAACGCCGCCGACCTCAGCCGAAGCGCGCAGGCAGCGCCGCGCGGCGGCGGCGAGGAGTTGGCCGCCGATACCTTGGCCCTGGCAACGCAGGTCTGTAGCAATGCGCGCGAGCCGGAACCCGGGCACATCGTGCCGGGCGAGGCCGCGGCGAACCGTCTCCGGCGTTTCAGCGTAGGCCAGAGCGCCCGGAGCCAGGCTGTAGAAACCAAGAATGCTCTTGTTGTCTGCGTTATCAATTGCGAGAAAGGTCTTCGCGGAATCAGATTCATGACTTTGGCGAGCGTAGCGCTCGAAGAAGTCATTCATGGCCGGATCGCCACAATCGAAAGACTTCCGATCATGCTTTTTCGAGATTGGCTCTTCGTGCCAGGCGGGAACGCTCATCGCCGTTTTCGCGTGGGCTTTGGCATTCGAGCGATGGCTGCCCGCAGCTTAGCATTCGGCGCTGGCGGATTTTCGAGCAGGTTCAGCACCAAAAGACTGTCACGCTCGGACAAGACGATACGTTCCGACTCCTCGATCACCGCCTTGGCCTCCCGTAAGGCGGGCTGGAGAACAAACTCCGTCAGGTCCGTGTGCCTCAACGCCGCAGCGCGCACGAGCGTAGCCTTTTGTTCCGGTCGCAGCCGGAGATTCATTCGTGGGTTGTCGTCCACGGCCACTCTAGGCATGGATTCCTCCTTGTGTACTTATTAAAAGCGTACATGGTTCTGAGGGGCTTGTCCAGACCCGCCTCCGGCGCGGATGAGGCTGCTCATACTCCACGCTTGCTGGTGGCAGGCTTCGGTGAGAATAGGCGGCCGCATACGATAAGAACGGCTGGCAGAGTTCGTGAGAACCAGTACGGGTATCTACGATGCGGCCGGCAACCCTCAACCACGGCCGCAGTGTTCGAGCGTTGGCATTGCGTATGTGTGCCCTCTGACTGGATTGGGATCGAAGTCAAGCTGATGTACGATGTTGTTGTTCCGCGCGGATCCATTCGGCGGAACACACGAGTTGCTTCCGTGCGGGCTGCTTGGAGGTGGTCTCGTGAAACTGTTCAGAAAGAACAAGTCGAAGTATTACTGGTATGACTTCACGGTGCGCGGCGAGCGCTACCGCGGGTCCACCAAGGAGACCAACGAAACGAGAGCGCAAAAGGCTGCCGCTCTCAAACTCGCTGCCACTATTAAGGGCAGCGACCCGCTCGACAGGAAGCCGCCCACGCTTCGTGAATACTCGAAGGATTTCCTTCAACGGGTAGAAACGGGACGGCTCGAGGCCGACAGCCGCCGCTATTACAGAAACGGCTGGCGACTTTTGGAGCAGACGAAGATCGCCGGAATGCGCATGGACCAGATCAACAAAGACGGGGTCGAAAAGTTGCAGTTTCCCGGATCGGCCTCGAACGGCAACAACGCGCTTCGGACGTTGCGGAGGATGTATTCCAAAGCCAAGGAGCACAAGATGATCTTTGAGGTTCCCGACTTTGCGCTCTTCAAGGAACACGGGCGGTCGCTCCGCCTCAACGACGAAGCGGAAAGGAGGCTGTCAGCGGTGGCCGACCAGCCGCTGAAGGACATCATCGTGGTAATGCGCGACACCGGAATGCGCAACGCCCGCGAACTCTACTGCATGCGGGCGGAGAACGTGGACTTCGATGCCGGGACGATCTTCACGCCGGACAGCAAGACGGAGTCTGGCCGCCGGTTCATCCCTATGAGCAGCCGCGTGAAGCAGATTCTCGAGGCGCGCTGTGAGGGACGGAGCGAGGGCTGGGTGTGGATGTCGCGTTATAAGGGAAAGCACATTGGGGAAGGGATGGTGTACCGACAATGGGCGCGGGCGAGGCAAGCCGCGGGGCTGCCGCGCGAACTCGTCCTCTACTGTGCGCGCCACGACTTCGGCAGGTTCGTGTTGGCGAAGACCGGAAATCTGAAAGCTGTCATGAACGCAATGGGCCACGGTGACGTAAGAAGCGCCATGGTCTACCAGCACCCAGAAGGGGAAATTATTCGCAACGCGTTAAACGCACGGTACATTTCGCGGCCCACCGTGCCCGACGACAACCAGGCAAATGCTTGAACCTAACCTGGATTGGTCCCCAAACAGCCTTTCGAGGATGCTGATGCCGGATCAGTAGCCGCAACTCACGGCGGATGCTGAAGGGCGAATTGGAAACAGAACTCGACTCGTTAACTAATCGGTTGACCGCTTACTCTCTGCCTGACCGGAGTTCAGAGTGTCTGCCAGAGCAGGCTCGGGGTCTCGGAACCCTGAATGAAGGTTGGGCCGAAGATGGTCGCCTGAGAAGCGACATTTTCAGCCCGTCCGCGCGGCAAAGAGTCTATCCAAAACCAGGCTATACATGGCAGCCTGATCGCTCCGTTGTCCTTCAAAAGGACGATGATAACTTCATGGCCTTGTCAGAGCTGGTTCATTGTTTGACTCAGAAGCTGATTCTCTAAGGTTTCCAGGATCGAGAATTGTTCTGTACGAGGTGCGGCCGCACCCACCATGCTCATTGAGGGCTGTTGACGCCTATGCCTTGGGGCTAATCCATGCCAATAGTTGATTACCGGGCCGCGCGCGGCGCGCTTGCCGGAACAAATTTCCACGAACTCTGGGCGGTTCTCCAGGCATTGCGCCTTCTGGAGCCGGGAACCGAACTCGCGGCTGTTTCGGTTGAGGGATTTGGTCAGCCCCTAAACCAGTCGGACGACGCGGCTGAGTATGACGGGGTTGATTGCACCCTGTATTTCGGAAGCTCCGATCTTAAGACTGCCAAGAGGGTCGAGATCGTTCAGCTCAAGTATTCCGGTAGTGGCCCTTCCTCGAAATGGACGACCGCTCGATTGACGGCGACCGACAAGAAGAAGGGCAATAATTCTGTCCTGCGGCGCCTGGGCACGGCCTTTCGCGGTATCGCATCGCAGTCCTCCGCGCAGGTTGCGGTCAGACTCGTATCCAATCAAACTGTCGCGCAAAATGTCGTGGACGCGTTCGGCCGCCTTGCGCGCAACCTGCAGGTGCCGCAAGCGCTCCGGACGGAGATTCGCTCCGCCACTGGACTTTCCGGTAAGCTTCTAGCTCGCTTTTCAGAATCTCTCGATCTTATCTCGCAGACGGGCTCCAGGTTCCAGCTTGAAGACGCGCTGTTGCTTGAAATTTCACGTTGGACCGACGCCGATGCGCGGGCGGTACTCGAACAGCTGCTCGCATACATCCGCAAGCAGATGTTGCCCGAAGCCGCACGAAGGCTGATCCTCCGGGAGAATATCTTATTGACGATTGCGGGAAGTGCAAGCGCCGAGAGCCTCTTCCCATGCCCCAGCGATTTCTCGCCTCCCGCTGGAATCATTCCCCGCAGCGCAGCAAGGCAATTGGCAGACCTGTTCGGAACCGGAATCCAGCGCGTTTGCCTGCACGGAACAGCGGGCTGCGGAAAAACAACGGTCCTTAAGCAGCTTGAGCAGCAACTGCCTGCCGGGTCCCATGTTGTCCTTTTCGACGCCTACGGGAGCGGGCAATATCTCGACGCTGCCCGCGTTCGCCACCGGCCGGCGGATGCGTTTGTTCAGCTCAGCAACGACATGGCGGTTGCGACATCTCTGCCGTACTTCCTGCTCAGGAGCGAAAGGGTGGATGCCCGGAGCTTTCTCCGCAGGCTTCAGAATGCGGCGGAATCGCTCCACCATATAAATCCCCAGGCACTTCTCACGTTAGCAATTGACGCTGCCGACAATTCCGTCACCGCCGCTGCGCATTTCGGAGAGCGCACCTTCGTCCACGACCTCCTAAGCATCGGCGATCTGCCGGCAAACACACGGTTAGTTGTCAGTTGCCGCACGAGCCGCATCGCGGATTTGAAGCTTCCCGCGGAAGTTCGCAAGTTTCCGCTGTCGGGATTCACCCGCGGAGAGACGGAAACGTTTGTACGGCAGTTTTTTCCCGGTGCCGCCCCGACATGGATCGATGATTTTCATATTCTTTCGAATGGCATTCCGCGTGTTGAACGGTACGCCATGGAGAGCGCGCGGCGCAGTCGTCAGGATCCTCTTTTGAGCCTGCAACCCCTCGGTAAAACGCTTCAAGGAATCTTTGAGGACATGTTCCAGGAGGCATTAAAGAAGGCCGGCCTCTCCTATGACTTCGAGCGTTTCTGCGCGGCGCTGATTGCGCTGCCCCGCCCCATCCCCGTCGATTACTGCGCGCGGGTCTCAGGCATCCAGTCCGGCAGTGTTCTCGATATCTGTTCGGATATGGCTCCCGGAATCCGGATTGAAGACTAATCGATTGCCTTCGCCGACGAGGATATCGAGGAATTCGTGCGCGTCCGCGGACAGCCGCTCCTCGACGAAGCCTACCAAAAGGCGGCAGAGCTTCTCGAGAGCGAGCGCCATACAAATGATTACGCGGCGACCCACGTTGCGACCATTCTCTTCCGGGCTCAGCGGGGGAAGGAACTTCTGAACCTGATCGAAACCGAAGGGGAGCCGGAGATCATTCGAGATCCGCTCCGTCGGCGTGAAGTCCGCCTTCAGCGAGTAAAACTTGGTGTCGGCCTGGCAGCCGAACGGAACGATATTCCATCAGCATTGCGGGCTGCGCTGCGTGGCGCAGAAGCCGTTAAGAGTGACGATGCGATCGCGGACCTCCTCGAATCGAACCTCGACCTTTCCGCCACCTTCGCCGAAGAGAGTGTGACCCGGAGACTCCTGCTCAACGGCGACAAGGTCGCCAAGCATGGACCTCTCGTCGCCCAGTTAATGCTCCAGGCCGCTCTCGCAAATCAACCAACGCTAGCGCGGGCTTACCGCCGCCAATTCTCCGCCTGGCTTCAGCGACGCGATACTGTTGCCGGGGAGAAAGATCATGGATACCAGAGACGTCTGTGGGACATCTCGATTCGGGATATTACGGCTCTTACCGAAGCAGAGATGCTGGTTTCAGGACCCGAGGATGGATTCCGCAATCTCTTGCGATGGAAGCCGCGAACACTAGCCCTTCCAGTTGCGCAACTCGTGATTCCGAGACTTCTCTCCCGGGGCAGAAACGACCTGATTCAGAGCCTTTTGCAATCCAATTTGATAAGTGGAGTGTTTTGTGCGTGGCTTGCAGTGCCGCTGCTCCGTGCGGGGATCCAGATTCCTCCGGATATTCTGCAGCGAACATTCGAACCCGCAAAGCTGCGTCACTTTTTCCCGATTCGCCGTTCCTCGTTCGACACCAGTGGCAGCAGTGAATTCGCGCTCTTTGACACCATCCTCGCCGGTTACGAGTTGGCAGCTGGAAGGCATCGCGAAGACGGAGCTTTGCGGAAATGCCTGATTCATCTTTCATCCGGTTTTCTTCGTAACTCAGAGCGACTCTGGGATCACGATACAGAACTATTGAACATTCTTCTCCGCGCCTATTGCCTTCTGGCCGTGCTCGAAGACCGGGAGGCAAGCGTCGATGATTTTCTTGGTCCCGCCCCGGCTGCAAAACCAGATGAAAGCGATTCAGACAAGCGGCGCAGAGAATCCCTCCGCACAACCATATCCCTCCTGATTCCCTTTTTCGTTGCGCGCGCCAAAGCGATGATCTCTAGGACCGATACGGGTTTGCTGCTGGGAGAAGTGGGAAACGCTGCCCGCTCGGTGCGAAACGCCGAGCATCGTCTCTCTGTCCTCAGTCGAGCGGGACTCTACCAACTCCTCATGTTGAATATCTTTGACCTGGCGGCGATTCCCGGCACGGATGCTTCCAAGGTCCTGGAGACCGCCTTTTCTATCCCGAACGAAGATTCCTCGTCAACCGGGTGGCAGTACCTGACATTCGTGGGACGCGCCGGAATGTGCCAGCAGACGCATGGAAAGCTCCTGGAGTGGGCGACTCAGAAGGATGCGGTCATAGCTGCGCTTCGAACCAATGCGTCCGAGAAGATTGGTGCTCATCTGGCTCTTTCGCGCGCGGTTATGGCAATCAGCCCGGAAGATGCCTCCGTCTTCTTCCAGCATGCGCACGAGGATACCGAGTCCGTGGATGCAGACGCCCGCTTCCAGCTGCGAACCTTGAGCGAGCTGGTGCGGAGAGCGGAAGGTGTCCTAGATGATCAAGAGAAGCTGCGCGCCGCCTGCGACTTTGCTGCGCTTGCGACGAGCATGGCTCTGCGTATTGGTGATCAGGAGGCGTTTCCCTGGAACTGGGTTGCTGCCTCTCTCGCCAGGCTGTCGGCTGGCGTGGCGCTCGCGGCCGTGGCGCGTTGGGAAGATGCCGCAATGGCTGAGCGCGGCGACACACTCGAGGCCGTTCTACCGCATCTCAGCATCCCGGGCGTGAATCACGTTGCCACGCTGGTTGCGATGAATCCTCTGCTTCAGTCCGATTCGCTCCTCGAAGCAGCCGCCAAACTGACCGCAAGCCGCGGGAATGGATCTTCATCTCCTGAGGTTGAGGATCTGTGCCGCGATGCTCTGATCCTGAATGATGGTCTGAGGCCCACGAGCATTGTGAAGAGCCTCGAAGGGCTTCCCGCAAGTGGGGTTTGGCTCCAATCCTTGCGGTCGACGGGGAAGTTTCTGGCAGAGAGTGGAACGACTCATCACACTTCGCCAACGGGAGAGGAGAGTCCTGAGAACGCGCAAATCCGTTTTACACTGCCAGCAAAACGCTACATTCTTCCAGATCAGATCCTGGAAGCTGTTCGAGTTGCGAAAGCTTCAGACCGGTACATTCCAGTTTCAAACGTTTTGAAGGCGATTCAGGGTAAAGTTGCGACGGCAGATCGTATTGCTTACCTGGAGGCTTTGAAGTCGCTTCCCGTGGAGGATGTTGATGGAGAGGCAATTGTCGATGCCCTCGAAGACGCGAGAGAGAGATGGAACACTGCCGCGGTTTCGGCCTGGCTGGATCAGGCCGTTCCGATGCTTCTCTCGGCACGATTGGCTGATTTCTGCAGAATGCTCGTCTATCTCGAGACGAATTCTCCCCTAGATCGCTTGCTGAAGCTGGTCTCCGATCGCGGCACGTGCAGCAGACCCATGTTGCGCGGACTCGGGGAATCCCTCGACGCGCTCACTGCCGGAACGATTTATGAGGTTTGCCGGCGTGTCGTTCAGTGCCTCCCCGAACTGGAAGCGAAGGGCATTCTGCTCGCGAATCTAGGGCGGCTCGTCAGTGCCCTTCCTGATCTCGCGGAGGTCCGGCTTGATGCCGGCGATGTTCCGCCTCACCCGACAGCCGCTGTGGCAAGGTTCCTGTTTGTTCTGATGTCGGATGTGGATGTCCGGGTCCGATGGAGATCCGCACACTGTCTTCGCCGCCTTGTGCGCTATGGAGCTGAGGGTCTGATCCAATCGATGGGTGAGCTCTGGGAGAGGACTGCGGAGAACTCTTTCAGGGTACCGGGCGCACCGTTCTACTGGCAGGCCGCGCGCTTGTGGTTTGTGGCCGCACTATCGCGGATCGCCCTAGAACAACCCGGCGCAGTCCTCCCGGTCAAGAGCTTACTGCTTCGGACTCTCGATGACACCACGTATCCTCATCCGGCCCTTCGCTCGTTTGCCAAGGATGCTCTTGAGACCGTGGCGAGTTCAGGAGCGGTTTGCCTCGACGAGCAGGAACGCGCCCTGATCCATTCCACCAACAGGTCGATCCTCCCACCCGAAAAGGAGGATTCCGAGTTCCCTCTGGAAGACTCACAGTCCGGTCCCGCGGGTAGGTTCCGGTTCGACTCGATGGACACGATTCCATATTGGTACCAACCCGCAACCCGCATCTTTGCTCATGTGTCTACGACCCAGCTGAAGGCGGAGGCGGAGCGCTGGATACTGGATCGCTGGGGTGTCAGCCCGGAGTTGACGGACTGGCGAACGGAACCGAGACGGAACCGCTTTCCCGAAAACAGTTGGAGCCTATCTTCCAATGATCACGGCAGCATGCCGACGCTGGAGCATTACAGGACGTTCCTCGAATGGTATTCCCTGCAGTGCGCGATTGGCTCGTTGATGAGGAGCGAGCCTCTTGCATCGCGCGGGAATGACGAGGAAGACGAACTCGCAATGCGGCTAAGGTGGCAGAGGTTTCCCGAGGCGCCCTATTGGCTCTCCGATCTGCTCAGCCCCATTCCCCTCGAGCGCCGATTCTGGATCAAACCAGAGATCACCGACAAGTGGGTTGCCAACGTAGCGGATGCGGATTTCGTGCAGGAGATCGTACGGAGGCAGGAAGGCACAGAACTCATTGCGGAAGGTTCGGTCCGAGTTTCCTCTTCCGAGTTCTCCTGGGAGGTGGACGTGACCAGCGCTCTTGTCGAACCGGGACATGCCTTGGCGCTGGTTCGAGCTCTGCAGACAGCAGAAGAGCCGATAGACTACAAGCTGCCGAACGCCCATGAAGATGACTCCGACAGGTTCGCTATTGAAGAACCTGGGTTCCAGTTGAACGGATGGATTGCGGCGACGCACTCCGGTAGCGGCTTTGACGAGTACGATCCATTGAATCTGGGAGCGGAAACAACCAACTCTGGACCGCCCAATTCGAGTTCCGGTCGCCCGTCTCTGCACGGTGGGGTACTATCGTGGCCAGAACATGATGGAGTTGTCTTCCGGTACGAGCGATGGAAAAGTCACCGTGACCGCTCCTCCAGCGCATACGAGGGGCCGGAGTTGCGGACAAGCGGGTACCGTCTCTACTCGACATTCGGTGCGACTCTGGACCTGCTGAAGAGATCCGGAAGAGATTTAATATTCGAAGTGCGAATCACACGTAAGCAAGGAGGTTCACGCTATCAAATACGCACGGAAGAAGAATCTCTCAGACTGGAGGGCAGATTCTGTGGCATCGTCCTCCTCAGAGCCGACGGGACCCTCCACACCGCCGACGGATGTCTTGGAGCTTGGCCGCTATCTGGTCGATGAGAACCTCGGCGAGCGGAACAACGATACACTCTCTCGATGGCTTCTTCACGCGATTGCTGAGCGCCTGGCCGCCTGCGACGCAGCGACAAACACCGTCCAGAAGAAGAAGCGCGAAGGCGAAGCTGCCGACCTGATCCTTCGTCTGTGGAAACATCGCGCTGTCGTGCCCATGGATATTGACCCCTTGGCACCATATGAGCGTGTGTTCCAGGCCCTCCGGTCTCTGTTGCCGCAGGCCAATCCCTGGCAGTTTCGTGAGCGGTCAGCAAACGAAACTGTAGCCGCGGAGCTTTACCGCTGCCTCTCCCGGTTGACCGTCTCGATGTTCCTGCTCAGCGTTGAAGCGATTCCGAAGCGTTCAAAGAGCAAAAAGGCATTGCATGACTCATTCTTACCCTTCAACGAGAACTCCATGCTTCTTTTGTTCGAACAAGTGGCGGAATTCGTCTCCCCGAAGACGAAGTCAGATGCCAAACGCGCAGTCTCCGATATTCCCAAGACGAGTTTGCCGGACGCGGCACAAAGTCTCCGGACCCTGATCGAGAGGACACGCGCCGCGCTCGATGAAGCCCTCGTCATCGTCGACAGGATGGAACGGAAGGGTGCGCGCCGGAAGGCGGCGGATCCTCGGGTTTCCGCCAAGACTCGCCCGAGGGCTCCGATCCCCGCGAAAAAAGTCTTGTCGAAAGCAAAGAAGTCCCAGCCGGCTCTACCTGGGAAGACGAGGAAACGGAAACGGTAGCTTCTCCATCGTTGGCGCATCGAGACAACGGCGCAAATGCCCTCCTCGTCGGGACCGAAGGGTCCCATCACCCCGCGCCTGACACCAGAATCTGACGACAGGTCGCGCTCTGATCCTTCCAAATCTTCGCGAGAGGATATTTTTCTTCGTTGCCGGCGTGTTGCTCAAACCGTGCGAGGGCCGACTCAAAGTCGAGTTGAGCCCGGCTCGCTGCGCTGGTAATCAACTGTGGGGCTGCGTCAGCGCGAAACAATTGAGCCGCAGTATAGATGATGAGTTCCTCGTCGTCCGCGAACGAAGCCAGGATTGCCGCAAGTTTGTCTATTCCAGAATCCGTTGTCAGATCGAAATGCTGCGGCAGAAGTCCCATAAGCAGCACGAAGGCGCACCGCCACTTGCGTCCCTCCGCTTGTGAACCATAGAACAAGGTCATAAACCAAACAGCTACGTATACTTCGTTCCAGAGCGCCGCCTCCTGATCGCCTTCACTTCGGCCGAGCAAGCTGATCGTGGCTGCAGAGAGAAACAGGCTCGCATCGTCGGCAGAATGATCATTCGTGAAGGCGATGTACCGCGACCTGAGTCTTTGCTCTTCCATCTGATTCCACAGCCGCTTCCAGGTGGCGACGGGATCGGCGCCTGAAAACACGCAACTGACGAGTTGGTGCCGCCATGTTGGGAAGTCATTCAGGTTCGCGTCGAAAAGGCCTGCGTCCCGCAAAAGCAGGAGATTCTCAAATATCCGAAGCTCGTCTTCGAAGCTCTCCGCGTCCGGCCGATAGGCCTTCATCGATAGCCGAGCCACAAGCAAATCCATCCCGGGCGTGAGACTCGCCGGCGTTCGTCCGCGGCCGGAGTCTCTGAGCTCGTCCAACTCATCGGGAGTCAGCGGCGGTCGATGCGGCAGCCATGGAATGACGATCGCAGCGTTCGCTTCAGCATCTCCGAAAGTCTGGATGATCGCTTTCATCGCCATCGATGCCGGAAGAGCAATCCAGGCGTGCAGCTGCGTCTTGATCCGGACCAGGTGCATCAGCCAGTTTGCCGCCAGACGGGGCCCGTCGCTTCGCCGGGCAAGGTTCCGGGCCAGCGACTCCATGCGTTCAGCGATGTCTGCGCAAAGCTCCGTATAGGCCGCCTCGTCGCGGGGAACCCGATTGAAGGGCGCCAGCAGATTCGCGGCATGCCGGAGAGAGGCTTGCAAAAGCATAGGCGCAACCGGAGATATCCACCCCTCGCTTTCAGGAGGCCCATAAGCAGACGGCGCGGCTTCAAGGAGCATCAGGATCTCGTCAAAATCCTCGACTACCTCGCGACAATGCAGGGCATCCCGGATTACAAGTGGATTCTTCAGGCGATTCAGCCACGACAGGTATTCAAGCCTATCGATCGGCCTCAACCGGTTGATCAAACCGAGAAAATCGTAAAGAAAGGGCACATACTCGAGCGACCTGAGATCGAATGCTTCGAATGAGGGTTTCCCGCTCCACGCCTCGAGCATCTTTGTGAAAGATTCTCCCCACTTTCCAAGGACGAAGTCGCCCGGGCTTGCGACGAGGTGCCTGACGCTCTCATCCATCGCGGCAAGTAGCGGTAGATTCTTTTCGTGAAGCAGCCAAGCCGTACGTTCGAGAAATGCCTCTTGCATTACGAAATTGCGGCTTGCCTTATTCAGCAGGCCTCGGAGTTCCTTCTCTCCTGCTGCATCTGAGGCTCGTCGGCCAAGCGCCAGGCCCCAGCACCAAGCCGCTTGAGCAGCTCCTTCGTCCGTAGCTGGCGACTCGAACGAAGCCTCAAGCGCCTTCAGGAGGCCCTCGGGAACAACGATTCCTTTCGAATGCAATGACGTCCATCGTTCTCGCAGGATTGAGCTGTCAAAGGTAAGTTCCTCGCGATCTTCCCCACAGCCCGGCCCGCTCAGGGCGGAGACCAGGAGGTCCAAGAGGGGAGACAGCCAGATTTCGCGCTCAACAAGGCGGCCTTGCGCGATCAGCACAGGCAACATCGTTTGCGGGGCGGATTGGAACCTCGAATCCCTCATCGCTTCTCCCGGGTCTTGAGGGCCCACCAACATCCAAAGGTCGCAACGCTCAAAGCCATTCCGACGACCGCCCAGCCTTTCGCCCTGCCGGAACCGGCGGTTCTGCCGGATAGCCGATTCGCCATCCATACCTGCCAGTCAGCGATGCGGTCACTGTTGAGGATTTCGGTCAGATTCGCAATGATGTCCGCCGAATTTCTGAGTTTGACCACCATGCCGGCGCGCTCGCCAATCGTGTGCAGCGAATTTCCCGAAAACCAGACCGAGTCGTCCACAACAAGAAAGCGATCGTGAACGGCCGGAGCGCCCGTCAACACGCGGATGGTGAAGTTACCGTGTTTGGAGAAGTTCAGAAGTTGAGCGTTCAGGAAGTCGGCGGCCGTGCGCTTCGGATCGATTCGGTCCTTCTTCGTCATAGCTTCGGCACTTGTCACGATCAGCACCGGGAGCTTTGGGCTTGAGGTGGCAAGGGCAAAACTGATGAGCTCGATTGTGGTGAAGTAGGGATCGACAATCCATAAGCGTTGCTTGGCGCTCGAGATCAGACTGCGGACGAACTCGGTCGCCGCCTCCTGGTCTCCGTGAAACCACCTTTCCGGATAACGATCGTCAAGCCGCTTCATCTCGCGTCGTTCGTGGCCTGCCGCCAACAGAGGTATGGCGTCTTTGGGTGATCGCGGTTGGCCAGCGGTTACCTTGGTCGTGTGCCCTGCGAGCGCTCGCACGTAGCTCGACTCTGGTGAGCTTCCGGCAGCGGGTACGACAATTTTCTGCTGAGGGCTGGGCGTTATCAGGTTGATGTCCAGTGCCTGAATGAATCCCGTGGGTTTCGTCCTCGACAAAAGAGATCCCGCCTGATTGAGCACGATCATCTCGATTTCGCCCGTCGTCCCGGCTGGATGGCGGATCTCGATTTCGGTCGATGCGATTTGAGACTCCGCGAGGCCGCCGACACCCATCGGGCGGCGGTCAATCAGGATGACCCGCAATCCGTCGACGGTTTTGTTCATGCGGGGACGCAAACGAAGAAAGCTGCTTTCTTGTCCGGGAGTTTTCGTCGATAACCCATGGTCTATCCCTCGAAAGATGGGATCTGGCGCAACAAGATGGAGCGATCCAACAAACTCAGAGTAGACCTCAAAATCGACGAACATTTGCAAGGAGAGCCACTTTCGTCCGTCTGGATCTGAGGCTGCGGCTTTTGCCTCAGCAAGGAGGTCCGGCTGAAGCAGCAGGTGAACCCGCGGGGCGTGCCAAAACTGCGACACGAAAGGAATCTGGTCAGAAACGGTTACAAGATGCGGCCATTGCGGTTCCTGAACGAATTGAGAGGTCGCCAGCGACTTAGGAGCGCCTTTTGAATCCAGATCGCCGGGAAGCTCTATCTGACCCTGAATACAACGGGTATACCAGTCGAGCGCAGCCTTCGCTGACATACATGTCCGTTTGACATAGAGGCGGTTTCTTCTGCCAAGGCGCTTCAGTGCAAGATATTTTTCCGGCGTGTCCAGCGGAGATGGGAACTCCACGGGAAACAGTTCGACAGACCCAAACATCAGAAAACGCGCCTGATCTGCGAGGTACCATGCGAGATGAATCAGGCCGTATCCGTAGTCCTCCAATGCGAACGGCGTTTGAGCGCCCACTTCTACGTCTGGAGCCGAACTCGTATGCATGGATTTAAGAATATCCGGTTCTACTCTCCGGCAAGGGCGAATGATGACCGGCTCGATGTGATCAGTTCTCACATGACTCCCTGCCGCTGATGATGTTTATGGATGCTTTGGCGGCAGAAAATGTAAATGAGCTTGAAGGAGGGGCTTTACCACCTTGTTCCGCAGTGCGGGCCGTTGATCTCTGATCTCAAGCAGTAGGAGCTTCATGGCCTACAGTTCTATTCACCTGGTTGCTCTGGGGCTTTCCTGGCGGCGGGTTGCAGGTTTACGGCAATTGCTGCGTAATCCGGTTTGCACTGCTTCCAGGACTGGTATAGATAGTCAGCTCGGAATGCGGTTAATTTTTGATCCTTGGTCCGATATGCCCGGAGCGCGGACGCAAAATTGGGGAGGCTATAATCGGCATCCAAATTGCGAAACAGTTCGGGATGCCTCCTACGGATATAGGACTTAATCGCGCGACTTCCAATGGGGTGGTTGCACGGGCTGGATTGGCAGAGTTTCAGCGATCTCCAAATGCTAACTTTGGGAAAGCCGGCGAACGCGTTGGCTATCTGCCGGGGATCGCGGCGGAATCGATCAGTCGAAATGAATTCGACGAGGGTATCGATCTGTTCTACAAGATGTTTTGAAGCCTGTGCATACCAGCCTGACCTTTGTTTTGGGATGGCTTCGAGCACCATTGTCAAAATCTTTGGTTTCGGTTTTGGCCAACATAGTGGCTCTAGCTCGGGCCAATAATATTCAAGCGTTTGGACGAGTGTGTCCCTGTCGCTTAGGAGCCCCCAGAAGTGAATCGGCTTCGGACCGGGTCTCTTGGGCTCACCGACCGGAATCTCGGAAGCCGCCAGATCAAGAGGCGCGACGGCGCTTTCAAACGCCTTTTCCAGTTTAGTAACACGTTCCGTAAGGTCGCGAATTAAGCGGGTTGCGTCGAGTTTTCTTTCTAAATGCGAGCTTTGCGTCGAATTCTTGGCCGATTTCGAAGAGGTGCGTCTCATCCAATATTCTCCGGAGAATTGTAGCTATTGTGCTCTAGAACTAGAAGGGTAACAGACTCGGTGTCGAGATAATTTGACGCACTGTGATTCGGAGCAAAATGGGGGACATCATGGGCGAGAGGAGTTCGGCGCCATCACGATCCGCGAGATCGGTTCAAGTATGCGAAAACTCGACCCGCGGCCAAGGAACAGAATGGCCCGCCACAGTAACGCGCCACTTCAATCTCCTCCATCCCCGTCAAGAGAACGTGCTGCTTGTGATGGAAAGCGATTGGCTTCGCATTGAGAGGATGATGAAAGCACTGGTTCCTTACACAAGCGCGTACCAAGTTGCTGCTTCGATATCGTCCGGTAGTCTTGTTTCGTTTATCTGCCTTTCGCTTTCATTGGAATTGTCGGCCGCTCCAATTCCCTGTTGGGTGTGGATCGTCGATATCTGCATCATTTGCAGCTCCGCGCTCATGACCGCGATGTGCTTTCTGTTCGACTCCCGCTTGAGAACTCACGCTGTTCGCAGCGTGGAGGGCACACTCAGCGAGCTGGAGGATGTCCGGGGCAAATCTGAGTCTTCAAATCAACTTTCTTAATGAATATCGACTGACTGAGATTCTTGAGTCGATTAGCCTCGAGCCCTATCGCTTAGAGCTCATGGTGCGAAACCTGCGCGCCGATCTGCCCGAGGTCTCGGAGCTATGGAGTTGTGAGTGGGAAGACGACGAATGACTATCCAACCTTGCCCGTCGACCCGTCGTCTTCCTTAATCCCAAAATCCTTGATCACCTCATTGATCGCCGCCGTCATGAGTGTCATGTGCTCGGGCATGTTCCTGGCCGTTCCCTTATAGACATATTTGCTCGCCGCTTCGAAGGGTCGGCCGAGGTTGTGGTCGGCGGTGATCCTGTTTTCGAGAATCGTGCTCAACGGCATCTTCGCCAGGGCACGCATGGCGCGCTCCACGGTACCGGCACTCATCGTCACCAGCGGCGTGATCGTCAGTGGCTTGTAATCTTTCCTGTTGAGCTGGTCGTTGAACCGCTGATTCAGGTAGTTGTTGATCATGAAACTTGAACCGATCTCGTCCTTCGTCAAGATTAGAGGGATGACCTTGCTCACCTTCGCAAGGTACGGTGGCAGGTCCTTCGGCTGTTTCGAGATATTCTCGATAGCCTTCAGCAGCTGCGTTACGCCCTTCCGCCTTGTCGGCGTTCCAACAAGCCTCGTCTCGAGATAAGATTTCATGCGCACATAATCGCCAGAATATTTCGTTTCGATGTCGCAGGTCGCGACCTTAGCCTCGATCAGGACCGCGGTGTTACCCCAGATGACAATCGAATCACAGATCTGTTTCCCATCCGCATACTTCGGTGAAGCGTGATAGACGTTATGTTTCGTCGACGCGTAGGTCTCGAAAAGCCACGCGAGGTAGTCCTCGAAAACTGGCCCCCAAAAACTGAGATAAGGTTCTTTCTGACTCGCCTCCAGATTGTCCAAAATCCTCCAGATGACGCCGCTCTCGAGCTTACCGAACCCGAACTCGTAGTCGAGGCAGTAGTAATTGTCCTCATGGAAAAAATACGGATTGTCGCGCAGAAAGGTGAAGTCAGCATATCCGTGCGGTTCCTTCGGAGGCACCATCGACGCGAGCGTGAAGGATACCGTCGACAAAACCTGATGGATCGTCTCCGGCGACAGCGTCGTCGCCTTCAACCACAACGGTCCGAGCGGGGTCATCGTCTGGTTCTTCAGGTGCAGCTCATCGCGCTGGATCGTCGCGTGCATCATCAGTAAGAACATGAAGTCGATGTAGAGTTTCAACGGAAACCCGAAGACCTTTTCGAATTCCGCAGGCACATCGAACGGCAAAGTACCTTTTGCCGCTAGGCGAGGGATGTTCACCGTCAGCATTATGTAAATGCGCATCAATTGCGTGAATGGATCGGTTGGGGAGTCCAACTCGTAGATTGGCACAAACTGCGCGACCAGATTCGCCGCCGCGTCCAATGGATCGGTCGGCTTTGGATGCGCGAACATCAGAAGTTCCGCGGCGCGGAGAAGCAATTCGCCCAACTCGTGGTTCTCTATCGGCGGAAGAGTTTCGTCGGGCTTGGGCGTCAGCCGCGTAACCTCGGCAGCGATATAGCGAAGCTGCCCTTGAAAGAAAATGACGCGGTCCTTGTCGTGTGCAACCTTCGCCTTCGCTGCAAGCTCCGGCGGGAATAGCAATGGGATGTACCTCTCAGTCAGATCCTTGCTGGGTGTCGTCTTGCCCTCTGGGCCGTAATTCAGGTGAACGCTGAGTTCGGAACACGCCAAGAGGACAGACGTCCGCGAGTATTTGCTGAGAAGCGCTCGGAGATCTTCGATGGTGCTAGCGGTGCCGCTCACGTCGGCCCAGTTGAGCCAATATTTCATTAGGGGCGGTCCAGCCATGTCGCACTAAAACGTGACTGAATCTTATACCTTTACCCCTGCGCGGTTGAGGGGCTCGGCGAAGCGTTATAGGCGGGCACGCGCCGCACGCGCCCTCTACCTACGAGGTCGGCACCTGATTCGCCGGAACATTCACCTTCACTTGCTTCTTCGCAGCGTGCCTCCGCATCTTCTCTTGTCGCACTTCATGGCTTTCCGGATCGCGGCCGACGTAGATGCGGACCAGCCAATCGCTGGATCCGCGGCGAATAATTTGGCCAGTCTTGCGAGCTAGAGTGCCTCCAAAAACTGAGAACAGCGGCACACGTGTGGCACACGTTGCCGCTGCTGAGGATTGGTTTTCCAGGGTGGATCAAAGGAGGGGAGACTGACGGGGATTCAGTACCTGCTGCTTCCCTGAAGGCCAGCGGGTTGGCCCGCAGTCGGGCACACAACCGGATCACTGGGGCGGAGGAGATCAGCGTCCAGTCTCACAATGTTGATGAAGTGGGGGAACACAGATTTACCCGCCCCAACTTCTGCTTCTTAGAGTCCAGATTTAGGGCTATAAAACCCAAATTCCCACTTTGCCCGGTTTGTGAGCAAACCGCCGGCGCTTCGCACGGATCCATGCGATAGCTTCACTTGCAGGTTACACAATCGGGACTTGGAGCACCCGGCGTTGTCTACCTGCATATTGAGGTTAAATCAGTAGGGCAACCGATCCCATTTCACAGTTCCACAGGCCGTCGGAAGAGTCTGCGACGGACCATAGTGAGGGAGTGTTGCCGCTCGAGCACAATTACCGCTGAAGCAGCGCCCGTGACAAGAAGAGCATTGCCTGCTCCTGCAAATCCTGAACCGGGAACGCGGGATCCTCTCGTGTCCCATCTCTTCCAATGCGATCGACGATGCTGACAACAAATCGTGCGGCGATCTCTGCATCGACATCAGCAGGCACAACCCCTGCGCGCTGATCGCGCTGGATGAGTTGAATCAAGGTATCGAGCAAGGGAACCCGAAATGCGGAAGGCGGAGTCTTTTCCCGCTCGAAAAACAGCATCTCGGCGTCGAAGATTCGCATAAACGCCTGATAAGGCAGTACTGCTTCCGGCGCCTCCTTCATCATCTTCGCGACGAATTCAATCGTCGTCCGGGTTTCGCGGGCAACGCGATCCATAGTTCTCTGCAAGCGCCCGAGCATCTCGTCGGCAAGTGCATGAATCACCTCCTGCTTGGAATCGAAGTGAAGATAGAAGGTCCCTTGCGCAATGCCGGCGCGCTTGACGATGCCGGAGATGACGACTTTGTCGTAGGACATCTTGGCAAACAATTCACGCGCGGCTTCTAAAATTCGCTCCCTGGTCGTCTTTTCTGCGCTGACTGTGGCTTTGAGATGTTTGTCCAGTTTTTTCGATTTGCGTTGTGATTTCGGTGTTTTCATCACGATTCAGAAAGTGCACCTTTCCTTGCACGAAGCGTTGAAGAGTGCAAACGGCCATCTTCCATCTCAACGATCCGATCGGCGACGTCGAGCACGCGGTTGTCGTGGGTGACCATCAGAATCGTCGTTCCCTGCTCGCGGGCGAGTTTTTGCATACGACCCACGCGGACTCGAAGCATATATGGAATCTCTTCGCAACATTCCGTCCGGGGCGCTCGGCTTTGTCAGAAACGCTTACCATCATGAGCCCTATAATCTTCTGCAGCTTGACGAACGATCTACTCTGAAGCTGCTCTTCTTCGCGAGCTACCTACTGCGCCTGATCGATCCATCAAGTTGGGTTTGCCACGCCGGCTGCCTACCACCAACCGTGCGCGCCGCCTACAACCGCTCGGTGCGTGCGGGTCTCAACGACGAGCCCTTCCTCGCCGAAGTAAGTTCTCCGAATGGGGTCACGGGTCTTCACCTCTCCGAGAAGCTCGCCAGTATGAGTGAACCACTGAAAGTGCTTGGGCTGCAAGAGTCCAAAGCCACGATTTCCGATGATGAGTTTGCCTTGGTCAAGCACATCGACAAGCGCCACCAGTTCGCTCTCCCGAACGATGTAGAGCCTGGTTGCCGTCAGAATGAAAAGGTGCGATGAAGTTCTCGCAACCTGCTGGGGAACTGTGCCGATATCGTAGATGCGAAGCGGAAGGCCATCTTCGCCGACTTTGACGATCCGGCCGCTATAGCCCCCGAGGAAAGTGCTGTTTCCCTCGTCGGCGAAGTTTGCCGCATAGATCCAATCGGTCCCGAACGCGCCACTGACCTGCATCGACATCGAGATGGTCACGTTGATCCCCTGCGGGAGGCGAACAACACTTTGATGCAGAATCTATTGGTAGACGACCCGCTCAGTCTCGGAGCTGGAGAGATGAGTGAGATCAATTCCCGTCAGCAGCTCCATGGCCGCACCCAACTCCTGAAACCTCCGCGTAGCCTGCGGATCCCTGGGATTTCGATCGGGATGCCATCGCATGGCGAGAACCCGGTACTGGCGGGTGATCGCCTCCGGACTCACGGGAAGCGTCAATTCCATGAGGCTCAAAGCGGCAACAACGTCGGCGCTTGCGCCAGCCTTGCCCGAGCGCTCTGAGGCGATCGCGGTCCAGCCCTCTTTCGTGGGAAAACGGAGGCCCCAGAGGGGCCAATTCGTGGCCAGATCGTAACACCAGGCTTCATCGACAATGGTGACCAGATATCGCGAACGATCCTGTGAGAGTGCGACACATCGGACATGATTCTTGAGCGAATTCGGATCGATGCCAAAACGCTTGGCCTGTTCGGCGTATTCGGGGAGATCCGCGACCCGTTCGACGAGGAGTGGCTCAACCGTTTCAGTGTACCCGTGCAGGATGCCATCGCGCGAGAGAAAGAGCATTCCCGAACCGTCGCCGTTTACGTCGGCGCGATAGACATCAAACCCGAGTGCACGTTCCGCTAGCCTTTTCCCCCGCCGATCAGTTGTCATTACTACGGCGGATGCCGTCGGAAATTCCACCCGCTTTCCCGCGGGGTCGATCCAGACGGTTGTTCCCGCCGTATGGAATGTCTCTCGGTAGGCAGAGTTCGGTCGCTTCTCAGGCGGAAGCGGCTCCTCGCGGCCCAGCGCCCAACCGTCGCCGCTGACCGTGAAGCGAGCGACTTTGCCCCGTGCCTCCTCTGTTCCATCGTCTCCCTTACTTGTGGATACTTTCTGACTCTGCGACCGTTCTTCCCAGGCGTCTGGAGCTTTTGGCAGCCTCACATAGGCGAGTTTGCTGAAATCAAGGTTCCGAGCCCGCGCAGGGGGACGATCAGACCTCTGCCGGTGCACCGGCACACTGATCACCGCTGAAGCGTGTGTATTATCGGGCATTGCAGCCGGCTGAGACGTCGCTGAATTGAGAGGGAAATCTGGTGGATAAAGAAGAAATGTTGATCCCTGGCTCACTCTTTGCAAGCGCTTTCCACCCTCAAGCCGGGAGGCAAGGAGGCCCAGTCTACTGGCATCGCCATCGATTCTGATTTTTAGCTCCTTCTGCTTGATGCCGGGCTCGGTGCTGACCAGGGCGGTGAACGTATCAAACGAAGCCGCCCGTGAGCTGGCCGAGACGGTTGCCAACCAAGTGCCTGGCGTGAGAGTAGCGCGCAACGAGCTGAGGGCCGGCGCGGTTGCTGAAAATCCTCTAAGCAGGCCCGGGGACTTCGCCGGGAAATACTATCGCGTGGGTGGCGATGTTTCTGCACCAGTGCCGCTGAACCAAGTAGAGGCCGGATATTCCGACGAGGCGCGGAGGTTGAAGGTCCAGGGGGTTTGCCTAGTCCAGATGATCGTGGATGCGCAGGGAATTCCGCAAAACGCGCGCGTTATTCGCTCCCTTGGCGCGGGGCTTGAATGGTGCCAGTGTCTCTCTTCTCCACTGGCACCATTCAAGCCGGTCGCAGACCAAGGGGAGCAACCTCGACCGCCGGACGCGAGGATCGCCGCAACAAAAGAAACGACAGCGCAAGGCCGAAAGGGTACATTAGGCCGCTTGCCACCCAGACGGGAGTATAGGAATAATGCTGTACGACGTACCCCGTTCCCGCCGTGAACAGGATGCCTCCCAATGCTCCCATAAACCCCCCAAAACCCACCACCTGCGCCGTACGTTCAGGAGGAAACAGGTCGGTTGGTAACGTGTCCACAGAGACACTCCAAAACTGCATGCCAAAGGCTACGATGCTCATGACGATCATCACCCAAAGGAGACGCGACAAATAAACGGTGAGCACGCTCGAAGAGACCAAAATAGCACTAACAAACATTACCCACAGGCGAGCCTTCTTTGTGTCGACCCCACACCGCACCAACCAACCTGAAGCAGCTCCACTGGCGATGCCTCCTATTAATGAGGCAAGATAAGGAATCCAGGCAAATAGCGCAATGCCGCTCAAGCTCAAGCCACGGGAATCCGAAAGGTATTTCGGTATCCAGAAAAGGAAGAAATACCAGACGGGGTCGGCGAAGAATCGCGCAACGGCAATGGCCCAGGCTTCCCTCGATCGGAAGGTTTCGGCCCACGGGATGGGTCTCTGCGGCACTCGGTCAGGAGAGTTCTGCGCCCGGTTCGCCGCCCTCCGCTCCGGGGTATAGTACAGCCAGAACCATGGCACAGCCCATACGAGGCCCAGAGAACCTGTCAACAGAAACGCTTGCTGCCAGCCGTAACGCAACGAAATCCAGACCACCAAGGGAGGCGCAATCAGCGGGCCCAGACTCAAGCCCATTTCGAATGCTCCAACAGCGATGCCCCTTTGCTTTGCATCGAACCACTCGGCGACGGCCTTGACGCCCGCCGGGATGATGGCTGCTTCGCCGATAGCCAATAGCGCTCTCCAAACGCAGAGGCTTATCAGGCCAGTTGCGGTTGCATGCAGCATCTGAATGACCGACCAAAATATCACGGCAATGCCAAGCCCGTTGCGTGTGCCTACCAGGTCCACGAACCTGCCCATGAGTAGATACATCACCGCGTAAACAACCAGGAAAGAGTTAAGTACGTACGAATACTGCAAACTCGAGAAATGCATTTCTTTTTGGAGTGCAGGTGCAAGAACCGGCAGCGTTTGGCGGGTGATATAGTTGATGATCGTCACCGCCAGCAGCAGCAGAACTACAGTCCGCCCCTTCGTGGCGCGAGCTTGTGGCCTGTCTTCCTCAACTATATTTGTCATTTTTTCCCATCAAGACTCCGCTGTTGGTTCGTCACGACCATCTGCTCACCATCTTCCGCGCTTTTTTCTATCTCGCCTGCCTGTGGATCACGCTTCAGAAATGTTTATAAGACATGCTCCAGGAAACAGCATCTTCTGATCCGTGATTCACTGCAGTATCGTGATTCACTGCGGTATATTGATACAGCCTAACTCTTCGCCTCGGCGCCCGCTATCATCCGATCCAGCGACAGCAGGTTCAGCATCAGCTGCCTCGGCAAATGATAGTTGTCCTGCCGGTTCACGTGCGCCTGCGGTGTCATGCGCCGATCTGTAAACCCCATATACCCCGCCGAATACCCACGGCTCCGCTGGCAGAATTTCTCTTGCGCCAGCATGTAACACGCATCAAAATACTCCTCTGCCCAGCCTGATGGCGTGCGCTCCAGCACCTTCAGCGTCGCAATCATCGTCTCGTTCAGCCCCCACAACGTTTTCATGTACTCGTACTCGCCTACAAAGTGCATGTCCAGATTCGTGCCCGGCGGCGTCTCCGGCGGCCATTCGTAACTGTCGTGGTCCACATTCACCCACTGGATCAGCCCGCCGTACACGTGATCCCATCCCGCATCCAGGTGCCGCCGCACACGTTCCGCGCACGCGGCCCACAGTGCTGAGTCTCTGCGCCGGTCTGCCTCATCCATCAGCATCCACAGCGCCTCAACACAGTGCCCGAACCGAACCTTCTTTTCCTCCCCCGGCGGCCGCGTAAAGTCGTCATACAGCATCTCAGTGTTCAGCCCAAGCTCCGAGTCATAATGCCGGTTCAGGATCGCGTCCACCCCGGCATCCGCAATCGCCTCCAGCTCCCGGTCCGGCCAACGCTCGAGCATCTCCGTCGCAACACTAAGCGTCAGAAACCAAAGCCCCTGCGGCCGTACCGCGCGTTGGCTCCCCCACAGATAGGGATAATCCGCGCCCAGGTACCGAAAATTCGGGCTGATGAACGCCCCAAACAGTTTCTTCAGCAGATCTCTCGCCATGTCCAGTGCTCCGGCATCGCCGGTCGCTGCCGCATACTCCTGCAGCCCCTCGGCAACAAAGTACATTCCCTCCAGTTCGCCACTAAATGGTCGCAGCACTTTCCCCTCGCGGCTCATCACCTCTGCCCACCATCCGTCGCTCTGCAGCGCATGTCGCAGCAGAAAATCCTTAATCCTCACGGACACTTCCAGAAAATGTCCATCCCGGCCGAAATGGTTGTAGAGGAAGCTGTACACCCACAATCCGCGCCCCTGAAACCACAGCAGCTTCTGCTCGTGCACCCGCTTCCCGTCGTAATCGAGAGCACAAATTATGCCGCCGTGCTCATCGTCGATTCCATAGCGATCCCAGAACGGCAGAATCTCGTCGAATAGCTGCCGATGCAGCGCTGCCCGCAGCTCAGGCAGCGGCATCCCCGCCAGCCTCGATATGCGCTGCGCCGGCGCGCCTGTTGCCCCAATCGGCCCTGCGCCCGGCCTCAACACCGTTGACGACAATGTCATAAGCAATCTCCCTCAATCTGTACTGATCTCCAGCTTCTTCCCGTATTACTCGTTATCAAATATGTCCCAGCGCCGACGCCGAGTCCCTGTCCAAATAGACTGTCGCATCCGGATGGGTTCGGAGGATTGTCGCAGGGCATGCCGTGGAAACAGGGTCATGCAAGGCGGTACGAATGATGCTCGCTTTGCGAATGCCGGGCACGGATACGATCAGCTTTGGGATGCGCATAATCGCAGGGATAGTGAGGGTCATGGCTAGCGTGGGCACGTCTTCGATCTTTCCGAACCAGCCTTCTGCCACCTGCTGCTGTTTGCACACCTGGTCCAGATGGACCGTTTTGACGATTAGGGGGTCATTGAAATCCGCCTCGGGCGGGTCATTGAATGCCAGGTGGCCGTTTTCCCCGATTCCGATTAGACCAATCGAAAGATTGGCTGCCTGAAGCTTCTCCGTGTACTCGCGGCATGCCTGATGGGAATCGGAGGCGTTTCCATCCATTTCGAAGAATTTCATCATCTTCACGTGCTGTGTCAGGTTCTCGCGTAGGAAACGACGGAATGAGGCGGGATGATCGGCGCTAATCCCGACATACTCGTCGAGATGGAACCCCAGCAGTTTGTTCCAAGGCAGATTCTTCGTTGAAACCAGTGCTCGAAGCAGGTGGAGTTGCGAAGCTGCCGCGGCAAAAACAACCCCGACGACCGCATTGGCTTGCGTCGACTCATGAATCGCCTGCGCCACAGCCCGGGCTGCACCCTCTCCTGCGGATTTACTGTCCGGGTGAATTTCGAATTTGAGTTTCTCTACCGTGAAGTGCCTGACGTTGGTATCGGTCACAAATATTTCTCCGTGAAGTTAACTCCTCGATGCGACAACATTAGTCGTCCCTCCAGCAGCCTTGCAGGGCAGGAGGGAATCACCTATGCGTTTACTTTCGTTACGATCCGATGACTCGTGCACCACTCAAGGGTCTTTGTCGATAGGCGTCAAGAATTCAGTTTCATTCCTCCTTGCTACCCACGCTACGACGCTTCTGACCCTTACCCTTCGTGAAACTGAATTACCCACCCACTGGACATGCCAGCCTTCGCCGGACGCACACAACGGCCCATTCGTTACCTATCATGGGCTAACGATTGATTCTCTGCATGAGTGAATCACAAGCCTGCTTGCACTTGTACGCAGCACCATCCGGGTCGCCGGTGTATCCCCATCCCAATTCGGCGGTCAGAAAGCCTTCGTACCCTACCCGTTTTAGCGCCTCCAAAAAAGGCTCAAAGCATATCTCGCCCTCGCCGGGAATTTTATGGTCGTCCCACTGGCCGGAATTATCATCGATATGAATGTGGAAAGGAACACTCCTTAGCGATGCGACACAATCGGCCAGAGGCTCCTTATTAATGAAACAATGGCCAGTATCGAGCGCGATACCCAAACCCTTAAGACCATAATTTGCGATGAACCTTATCCCGTCATCGACAGTAACAATCAGGTCGGTTTCAAGGGGATGCGCCGGCTCCATCAGCAGCGAAACCTGGTGTTGCCCGGCGAAATCGAGCAGTTCTCTGCAACTTTCTACCAAGGCCTTCATTCCGACGTCGTTTCCCTGGCCAAACAGTGTATGGCCAGGGCAAATACTAACCTTGTGACAACCGAACCACGTTGCACAAAGGATGCTCCGCTTTAAATAATCAACGCTGCTCCTGCGGATTCTTGGATCGCCGCTGCAGAGGCATGTGGGATAACGGAACTGGGCAGGAATAAATGCTGAAATCTCCGTCCCGGCTTTTTCAGCAAGCCTTCTGATGTTCCCCGCCTCCTTGCGATCGACATCGTCGCAATACGCATGAGGCCTGCCACCCCAGATCTCCACTCCATCGTAACCAAGCTCCCCTATTCTTCTGATTGCTTCCGCGAGAGGGTAATTGAAATAAAGAAAGGTTGAAATACTTAATTTCATCGCTTAACCCTAGCTGACCTCGTTGATGAGGCTCTGAAAATAGTCGCGTGCTTTGACCGCTTCCTCGACTATGTTAGGCACACCGGAAATGTCCACCACTATTGTCCCGTCAAAACCCACACGCTTGAGGTTGCCGACGACGGCGCTAAAGTCGATGGCACCTTGTCCCGGCGCCAGATGATACGCGTTTGTACCGTCATTGTCGGAGAAGTGGACGAGTTTGATCAGCTTGCCCAACTTGGGAATGACCAGCGCAAGGTATTCCTTCCCTGCGTGTACGTGGGCCACGTCCAGGATCACGCCGGCGTTGCAAGCATCAGCTTCACAAATCAGATTCATGAGTGCATCCGTGGAGCTGAATACGTCGTTGGAACGCGTTTCGATCAGCAAGGTAAGACCCTTCCGCTCAGCTATTGCGGCACACTGTTTAAACACATCCACCGCATTTGCCCAAAATGCGTCCCAGGAAAAATCGACGCTAACACTAACTGCTGTCGGGGGCCCACCGACATACAACTCTGTACCTTGAGGACGGATCTCAGGCGGCATGTAGCCGCAGATAGTTACAAGCGGCGCCGCAAGTTGGGCGATCAGATCGACCAACTGCTCAAAATCGGCGAGTGCCTTCCGTTTGGTGCCGGGATCCAGGCTGAACAGTTTCTCCTCGACAGCCATAACTGAAGCGCAACGCATTCCGTACTTGTCGAGGATTGCTTGCATCTTGGGGAGATCCCGCCGATGTGCTTCCAGGAGTTCGTCGTAAAGCTCTAATTCGATGAACTTGAAGCCAGCTTGCCCCACGATCTCCATACCTTTTAAATGATCCGACGGAGAAGGCGGAATTCCGAAAAGCGTGATCGGGATAGTGTAACCACATGCGACCTGCATTATTCCATCTCCAGTCTGGTTGTAACGCATTCGTTCTCAGTGACACAAAGTATCGCTAAACATTCTGTGAGGCCTTTCACTCCCTTCCCAGTTACAGAACCATGCACAGGGTGAGTTGCTATTCCCTTGCAGTAAGAATTGGCACAACTTCTGCACTGTGTCTCAGCACGCCAATTTTGAGACCTGGGTTTTCGGCTAATCGGGCGCGCACGTAATCGGCAAATGCATTGGGGTAAACGTGGCGGAATCCCATCGACGCGCACAACTCGGGCGCCAAGCCCTCCGAGACGATGGTGATCTGCCTTTTTCCCTTGATGTCATTGATGACAATCGCTTCGGCAGCAGTCAGAGGGTCGGGGGCTCGATGAGCGTATAGCATTTCCAAGATTTGATCGTTCGTCATCTTGCCGACATAGTCTGCCAGTTCAGGATGCGCAGGGCTGATACCTTCAAGACAACCCGATACGAGCGCGATCTCTCCCCCAACTTTCGTGGAAAGTTCGGCTGATGTGATCCCCTTGTCGCCTTGGAAGAAATCCAAATCAATAGGACTCGTACTGCTGATTGTCATATCAGCTAACTCCGGGATGGGAACGCCATACACTTTGCTCGACTTTTCTACGCCCACGCGATGCGCTTTGATGAAGTGTCCCGCAACCGCGTCTACCAACTCGCCATCGCGATTGAGAATCACGTTCAAGATAAAATCCAAACCGATCCGCTCGGCAAAATCCTCCATCTCACGGCGCATCTCGGTGTCGACAACACCCAAACCCGGATATCGTGAGCCGAGAAAGTGCATCTGCGCGACAGTTTCTTCGCCGCCGACTCCAGGCAACACAGATTTAGCGCCGGCGCTCCAGCCCGCGGGGTGATGCGGAACAATGTTTCCAACTGAAATTCTGAAGTCTGCTTTAACCACGTGACGGTTTACCAAAATGCGCGTGCCGCGTTTGGTTACTCCGTATTCGACCAGACTGTTGGGGTCCTTGTACCGGTGGGGCAATATCGCGACTCGCGATACGATCTGGGCACCATACTTTTGGTCCAGTTCAGCATCGGTCATGGCGCGATGGGTGCCGGATGAGATGATGATTTGGATGTCACGATCAGGAACGCCGCTTTGGTTCAGCAAGTCCAACAAGACAGGGATAATTCGCTTCGTGGGCGTCGGGCGCGTGTTGTCATCGGAGATGATGATGATCTTTTGGCCTGATTTGACGAGATCGTGCAGAGGCGGCGTGCCAATCGGACGCGAGAGCGCAGCGCGCAAGGCGCCCTCAAAATCGGCTGCCGGCGGCACGTTGCGTGGTGATTCGTCGAAGATGAGATTCCGTTTGGGTATCTGGACCTGCAACAAGCGATTCACGTACGGTATCTCGAGCTGGCACATACGCTTAACTCTCCTTCAACAAGGGCATTTAGACCGTTGGTCGGTCTCATTCGGGCTGTATACCAGACCTCGTCATGAACCGGCCAACGGAGCGACTACTTCACATGCCTCGTCGGTATGAGGCGCAGCCTCGCTAGAAGCTGAGCTTTAGAGAGAATTGTCCGATGCGTGGTGCCTGCGCTCCCAGCGCGCTTCCAAACGTGCTGTCATTGATATTGCCATCCACAGAGTCGAACTGGGTGTGGTTGAAGAGATTGAAGAATTCTGCCCGGAACTCCAACGTCGTCCGTTCATTTATCTTGGTATTTTTCAGTAGAGACATATCCCAGTCATTGAGGCCTGGCCCGCTAAAGAAGCGCCGGGAGCTTCCCAACGTTCCGATTGGTTCTGCCTCGAACTGCGCCGGATTGAAGTAGTCGCCGGTTTTGCGCACGTTAGTTCGCTGAATTGATTTGCCCAGAAACAAAGGACTATCGATGCCTATCGGAATCATGCCGGCGTCTACAGTGCCAAGCAAAGAATTGTCGTCCATCTCATAGAGATCAACAGGATCACCGCTGGAAAATCGCGTAATTCCGCTTAATTGCCAGCCTTCAGTCAACCGCTTCGGACCAGCAAGCCTGTCAAAAGGGAGACTATATGAGTAGTTCAAAACGAAGTTTTGGGGCTGATTAAAGGCCGAAAGCGCCACATCCTTGTGATTTTCGAAGTTTACCTCCTCGACCCAGCCGGACGAATTATCCAGTGACTTGCTCAAGGTGTAACCTGCAAGAAACTTGAGCGACTTCGTCGTGTACTGCAGGCTCGCCTGCAGCGAATTGTACGAAGATTGGCCGTTGGTGATCAGCTGGGCTTCGCTACCGAAATTTGAACCCAAGGCCGTACGCGTGCCGTTAACCTGGTTGCCGCTCGTAATGTCCGCGGCACCCGGGGGCGGTGCTACGCCAGACGGCAATGTATAGGTAGTACTCTCACCGGTAGGGCCGCAAACGGGAGTCGCCCCATGGGCATTCAGGTATTCGCAGATTGACGCGCTTCCTGGATTCACCTCCATGTTTGAAAGCAAACGATGCGCCTCCGATCCCACGTAACTTACTGTCAAGAGAGCAGAAGAGCCGAATTTGTGTTCAATTGATAACTCATACTCCTCAGCGTAGGGCAGACGGTTATTGATGTTCAGGCCTGGCGAATCGCCGATTGGAAGAAATCCGGCTCTTGCGAAATTAAGGTTCTGCGGGACCGGATACTGGACCGGAAGTGGATCCACGGCGGGGGGACCGCCATTTGGCCGGCTTATAAAGGGGTTCGCGAACTCTGGATTTGTGTAAAAGGCAGTGTCTCCATAGGGTGCGTCTCCAATTTGGTCGAAGTTCGTTGCACCTTCAAAGGAAGTGAAGAACACTCCATAGCCCGCGCGGATGCTCGTTTGTCCGGCTCTGCTCGGGGTGTAGGCGAGGCCGACGCGCGGCGAAAAATTGTTGTAGTGCGTCGACGCCATCCCCCTGGGAATGCCCGGGTCGCCCGGAAACACCCAGCCACGAGGCGCATTCGGAAACACCACGGACTGCTCACCCGGGACAAGGGCCTCCAGATCTTGATTGTTCGTCGTGTACGAAGGAGTGTCGAATTCCCAGCGTACCCCGTAGTTGAAAGTTAACTGGGAATTGACGCGCCAGCTATCCTGCCCATAAACGCCCAGGTACTGGCTGCGACCGTTGGATGGGAAGGCTTCCCCCTGAGTGAAAGTGGACGGGGCGCCCAAGAGAAAATCGGCAAAGTCAATCCCCGTCTCGGTACCAAAGAACTGGTAAAGACCGTTTTCTACGTTATCGAGTATCTCCTGGAATTCAGCGTAATGGTAGCTACCCCCGACCATAATCGTATGCTTGCCAAGCACTTTGCTAAAGTTATCCAACACCTGATAAACATTATCCTTAAATGAGGTAGGGCGGTTGATAGGACCGTCGGAGTAGGCATTGAATTGCAAATCCGGCATACCTTGTTCGGCCTGGTTTAATTGCGACCAGCCGCTGAAACCCAGGGCGCCGAGATTGGTGACTCCGAGTCCCCCATTAGCATTGGTCTGGTACACGTCGCGCATGTACTGGAGGCGGGCTTCGTTCACCATCGTACTGCCGAAGGACTTAGTGTCACTCAAGTTGGCGTCTTGCGCCACGCCAGGAGAGAGCGAACTAAAGCCGGGCACGTTGGAAGAGGTCGTATACGGGTCGAGCAGTGAGTAGTCGTCAAAAAAATAGTAGGCGGACAGCAGTCCGAAGCGAGAATTGCCGTCGATCCGGCCGCTGGTTTTATCGTCGCGAAGCGTCTCTGGATACGCTGACGAGGTGTAGAATGCCCCATCATTTGGAGTTGGAATGGCATTCAATTTCAATATATTATTCGCTATCGTTGAATTAATGCTCTGGGGGATCTGGGCGCCTGGGAAAACGCAGGTGGCTGTAGTGCAACCCGGCGTATAGTAAGGCTCCCCCGCCACCACCGGGTATTTCAGTTCGGTCGACAGCTGATTGGCCCAGTTAGCGCCGGTGACTGTCATTCCAGTCATTTCATTCTGGCCACTTGAGTTGAGTACCTGGGAGAAGTCGCCACCACGTTCCGCGAGCGAGGGGAGGGAAATCAAATTGGAACTTATTCCTTGCACAACTCGATTTCCTTGGTAGTCCCCGAAGAAAAATATCTTGCCACGCTTGATGGGTCCGCCGGCGGTACCACCGAATTGATTCTGATGGTATACTCCCCGTTTCGGATCAAAGAAGGCGCGGGCATCGACATCCGTATTACGGAGAAATTCAAAAAGATTTCCGTGATACTGGTCCGTCCCCGACTTCGTGACGACGTTGATCTGGCCGCCACTATACTGCCCGTATTCGGCATCGAAGTTGTTGCTGATGATGCGAAATTCCGCAATGGAGTCCAGGTCCGGGATTATCGCAGTGCCACCGAAGCCAACTTCCGCTACGGACGCCCCATTGAGGAGAAACCCGTTCTCTGACTCTCTCATGCCATTCACGGACATACTCCCTGCATTCAAGTCGCCCGATACCTGGGTTTGACCACTTCCCACGGCTATGAAATTTGCTCCCGCGTTGGCAGTTCCATTCCCGTTTCCTGACATGCCCGAGTTTATCGAGCCTACTCCCGGTTGCAACGCCAGCAGATCAGTGTAGCTTCGCGATACCAGCGGTACCCCGGTCATCGTGTCTCCGGTGATTACGTCGCCCATCTGCGTACTAGCAGTGTCCAGTTGCAGGCTGGTGCTCGATACGGAAATAGACTGCTCGACGTTACCAACTTGCAAGACGACGTCAATCACCAGCGTGGAATTGACGTCCAGAATCAGTCCGGTCTCGCGGAAGGCGGTGAATCCCGTTTGTTTCACGCCAACGTCATAATGGCCCAGCGGCAATGACTGAAAGGAGTAATACCCGTCTTGATTGGAGATCGCCGTTCGAGCGATGCCGGTCTCGACATTGGTGGCAGTGACGGTCGCTCCTACAATCACGGCCCCGCTCGGGTCTCTGACGGTGCCGCTAATGCTGGCCGTCACCGAGCCCCAGGCGAGTCCACTCAAAAGAAGTACTCCGAGCATCAAGCTCAGAATCGCCGTTACCCGTCCACGCCGGTCGGATGGGACTGTTTCTCTGCTGTCCCTTGCACGCTTAGCGCGCCGGATCATCTCTGTCTGCGTCGATGAGATATTGTGGCCAACCAATGATTGCCAATACTTAAACTGAGACGTGCCCATGAGATTTCCCCTTTCCCGTTATGCCGGACCGCTAATCCGGAATGGCTACCGCACTACCCTCCGGGTTGGAACTCAGCACTATCTGATATATCAGATGAAATCAGCAAAAAACGTACCATAGGTGGTATTTTCGTGTCAAGTTATTTTTGCAGGACATTTCCCATTCTTTGGCGGCAACGGCCGGATTAGCCGCTATTTGCTGGCCAGTCCAAGCGCGGCACTGCTCTTCCGCGGATGCCAAGGGGATAAAAAGTACAGGAGATACGCGGTTGAATGCGCTGCGGAGCGAGTGATTGTGCGGTGTTGTGTGCTTCCAAAGGCAGATTTCCTTGCACTTTTGGCAGTACGTTTGAAATTCCGGCCTGCCCACTTGTCAAAACCTGCAAGTCATCTGTTTGGAGCCGATTGCGCCAAACTAACAGGTGAAAAATGGGGAAAGTCCTGGTCTTTTGGAGTCAAGCCAAAATCTCCCGAAGGTCCGTTTTCTCCAGGTGTTTGGTTTGCTGTTGGCTGATGGCCGACGCGGCGAAGGGCATAGTCCGAAGCGAAGCCCGCCTGAGCCTCAGCGATGGATGATGAGAACAGAGTAGTGTTTGACATAGGAGGTAGAGAGTACTATTCTCGCCGTTTCCGGTAATTCAACTCCAACTGTCGCTCTAGAAGCTGGGGTTGGGGACCCCGTGAAGGAGGAATTAGGATGAAACGAGCGAGCATGGTTTTTCTTTTGGTGGGCGTTTCTCTGGGCGCTCCCTTCTCGACAAGTAGGGCTGAGGATCGCAGTCCCAATCCCATCGTTCGCGTGGTCACGGTGAGCCAGGATGAGCTTTCGTACGACGCGGGTCACGATGTGCTGGAAGCCACTCTGGCGCGGCTAAATGCATCTTCGGTTTTCCACCCCGACATCGCCTGCCTTCCGGAAATGTTCAGCAACCGCGCGCCTGAATCTGTTCCCGGACCGATCACGGAGAGACTTTCAGATTGGGCGCGCGCGAACTCATCGTACGTGCTATTTGGAATGAGGACGAAGAAAAACGGCACGATCTACAACACTGCCATCCTCATGGACCGCCAAGGAAAAATCATCGGACAATACGATAAAATCCATCCGACCGACTACGAAATCAAGGACGGCACCACCCCAGGTGTTGATGCAGGTCCGCCGGTATTCAAAACCGATTTTGGCACGATTGGCATTCTGATCTGTTTCGACGTGAATTGGCGCGACGATTGGCAAAAACTGAAGCAGGAAGGGGCGCAGATCATTTTCTGGCCCTCCAATTACCCTGCCGCGCGGCAACTTTCGGCCTTGGCTTTGACGAACGAGGTTTACATTGTTTCTTCGACGAACCGTGGTCCGTCATCGATTTACGACATCACCGGTGTCGCCTTGGCTTCAACCGGCGAGCATCAGGAGTGGGTGGGGACCAGCCTTCCGCTGGGGAAGCGCCTGTTCGAAACGGATCGCAATGCCGAGATCGTTCCGGCCATCGAGCGCGATTATGGCTCCAAGGTAGAAGTGGTTTGGTATCACGACAGCGACTGGATCACAATCGCCTCACTCGATCCTCAGCTCACGACGGATGACTTGATCGCCAAGTATGGTCTGATCCCTCTCCGTAAGTACATCGCCCAGTCTGCACGCATCGACGACGAGGCAAGGTCCCGCGCCGGGACTCAATCACATCGGTAATCCACTGATGTCGGTGTGCTGGAATGCGCCCCTCGAATGCTGACTTTGGTCATTCGCCCTTCCCCTGCCTTCGTCTAAATCGTATTCCGAAATGGGCGAATCCAGGGGTCCATCCCATTAGGTCACCAGCATGCTCATTTGCAATGCTAAACACGTATGCCGCCGACAGGTTATTCTCAGTCCGTCGCTTCAAGGCTTCTAGGTTTTGGTGGCGTGCATTGTGGTTTTCCAAGACGATCAGCCGCATTTTGTGTCATGTGTGCCAAACTGATCAAGTGCACTTCGTTTTGCAAGGACAGCAGTGTTTGTCCGGTCGTCCTTTCAGCTTATGCCCGGCGACAGATTTCGCGCATGCTGCGGTTTCTGGCTGCTGGCGGTTTCATTCTTGATCATTCGATCCAATGTCAAGATGTTCAGGATCAGCTGGCGGACTGAATGGTAATTGTCCTGGCGGCTGACGTGAGGCTGAAACGTCATGCGCCTATCGGCAAAAAGCATGTGACTGGCCGGATACCCACGGTCCTTCTGCCAGAATTTTTCGTTGGCGATCCGGTAAGCCATGCCATAGTACTCTGCCGCCCATAACGCGCCGGTTCGCTCAAATACATTTAAGGTTGCGACCATCGCTTCACTATGGCACCACAGGGATTTTAGGTATCCATACTCGCCAATGAAATCAAATTGCAGATGGATCCCTGGCGCCGCCTCTGTCGGCCATTGGTAGGATGGATGATCCACATTGACCCACTGCGCGAGCCCTCCGTAAATAAAGTCCCAACCGGCTTCGAAATGGTGACGGATTCGCGCGGCACAGGTGTCCCAAAGCACACCATCCTGGCGGCGGTTCGCTTCGTCCAAAACCATCCACAGGGCTTCAATGCAGTGGCCGAAGCGTGACTTCTGTGCCTCCTCTGGTGGCCTACTAAAGTCGTAATACAGCATCTCGGTATTCAAGCCAATGTCGGCGTTGTAATGTCGATTCATGATCGCATCCACGCTCTGATCGACGATCGCGACGATCTCCGGATCGCTTCCGCGTTCGAGCATCTGGGTGGCGATGGTCAGATTCAAAAACCACAATCCTAGAGGACGTATAGCGCGCGTGCTGCCCCATATGTAGGGGAAATCCTCGCCCCGGTAGCGAAAGGCTGGGCTGTCAAAGTCCCGGAATAGCTTTTTCAGGAGAGCAACAGACGCTTGATGAGCTTGGTCGTCTCCGCTGGCCACTGCGAATTCGTGGAGCCCCTCGGCGAGGTGATACATCCCTTCGGTATCGCCGCTGACGCAGGGCCTCAACACTTTCCCTTCCCGCGACAACTCCTCGGCCCACCAGCCGTCCGGCCGCAGCGCGTGCTGGAAGACGAATTCCTTGGTCTTTCTCGCGATCTCCAGGAACTGGGGATCTTTCCCAAAGTGATTGTACAAGTAGCTGTAAATCCAAAGAGCGCGTCCCAGGAACCATAGGTTCTTTCCCGTGTTGAGCAGGGTGCCGTCGTAATCAAGACTGCACATGATCCCGCCGTATTCATGGTCGATTCCGTGCCGGTCCCAGAAAGGCAGAACAGCCTTGAACAGGTGGTCATACAGATTCTGGCGCAATTCCAGCAGGTTCATCCCGGCCAATTGCACTTGCGATGTCTTCTCGCTGCACGGTTGCCTTGGGTTCTGAGAACTGCCGGGCCTCGCGATAGCGTGTTGCATCGCGGCTGTTCTGGTCACACGAAAAAACTCACGCTGTTTCACTTGCCTGAACACCTAACATGCGAACGAGATCGTAGTCGAAGATTCGTCCCCGTGTCAAGACTGGCTCTCTTCCCCCTGATCCGTCGATAGGAATTTCCGGAGAGCAGATGAGCCGTAGAGGGGCGGCGTCGGAAGGCCTGTTTAATTGGAGTTTTCGCTCAATGCTGAAGTTTGCAACCCCATGGCGAAGGCCTTCACCAAGAGGTGCAGTGATTCAGTAAAGCGAGATGTGAGCCAGTCAAGTAAGGAAGAGCTGACTTCCTGGGGCGGCGTGCCGTTGCTGATTCGTGCGATCCGGTCGCTCCGTCTTCCCGAGAGCATCCGGCAGCACCTGCAGATTTGCCTTCGCGAGCGCGGCTTCGATGAAGCGAGCATGGTGGAGAGCTTTCTGGTGTTGAACGCCGTGGGCGGGTAGTGCCCAGACAACTTCCAGCCTCCGCGCGACGACGCAGGGCTAGAGGAGTCGGTCAGCCGGACACCAGCGAGTTGCATCTCACGGCCCGCTTTGCGCGCCAAGCGCTTGCATCCTTCAGAGTTCCCAATCCTTTAACCTCTTCGTCCAGCCGGTACCGGATGTGGCTGCGCATGCACTCGTCTGCTTTAAGCACATCGCCCGAACAGATTGCTTTAGCGAGATCGTAATGAAAATTGCTGGGAGGTGAAATGAGATCAACAGCGGTATCGTAGATCCAATTGAAGATCAACACTTGTTGCTTTTCGATCGCATTCAGCAAACCCGGGCTATGCGAAAGCTCAGCTATGCGAAGATGAAAGCCCATATGTTGAAAATGTACTGCGAACAAAAAGCGGGAGTCGTTGATATGTTCTGGAATCGCGTTGTACAGGGCATCCAACTCCTTGGCGCTCTGAGTGATCTGTTCGCGCTCGGATGCTGTCATTCGCTCACAGCAGAGGCGTGCGGCCTGGCTTTCTAAAGCCTCGCGAACCACATAGCCGTCAAGAATTTCCTGTTTCGTCGGGATGCGGACACGGGTACCGGCGCGTGGCCGGCTTTCCACGAGCCCCTCCGACTCCAACTGTTTTAGCGCTTCGGTGATTGGAAGAAAGCTCATGTTGAATTTCTTGGCGAGTTGTCGGCGAGAGAAGTTATCTCCGACCCGCAACTCTCCTCGCAAAATTTCTTCTCGAATCAATTGATACGCCTTTTGGGCCAGAGACTTAACTTCTTTAACATTGTTACGCCTGCGAGAGATGACGGGAAAACTTTCGCGCTTTTGGGCCATAATCCCTCATGGACAGCAATGTTGCCGCTGTAAGTTGAAAATTGAGAGCGGCGGTTAGCTTGATGATACTACGCCGCCTTTGTTGCGCTGACCTCTTTTGGACTGATCGCGGGTCGCTGCCGCTTTCGACGCCTTGGCCCTGGTATCGTCCGGTTTCGGTTGCGGCAGTTCCCATCCCGCCATGCCCTGCAACACACGGTCGGCGCGCTTGATGGTGGTCACATGTCCATAGTGGCTTTCAATCATGTGGACGGAAGTTCCCATCTGTTCGGCGAGGAAATATACGTCCACACCTTCCTGCAATCGGAGCGTGGCGTAGGTGTGCCGGAAACAATAGGTCGAGCGCGGCACGCCCTGCGCGCCTTCGCGCAGTTTCGCTTCGTTCAGAAGGTCGGCAATCAGCCAGCTGTAAAGAGTTTTTGCGGGCTTGCCCGTGATGTTGGTGAAGACTCTGTCGTCCGGTTCCGTGGCTTTGGAGATCACGCGGATGCGTCCCAGATACTCTCCGACGCTTTTAGGAGCCACCAGCTTGCGCGACTTGCCTTTGCCTTGGACAAACAGCACAACGATCTCACGCCCCTCGCGATCTTTTGCAGGCATAATGTCGCGCCAGCGGAGATTCTTCATCTCCGCTGTTGCAGCCCGGATATCTCGGCATCGATCTGTGCAAAGATGTCTTGTATATTCATGAACCCTCCGTTATTTAGGATAAGCCACTGGGTGAACTTCAATAGCGCTCCATTCTACCGTTTCTCGTCTACAAGGGTCCCATAGGAGAAAGAGGGGTCGTCTGGATGAACGCAGGAGATCTGAGACGAGGACAACTCAAGACGTCTCTTCAGCTTCCCGCCTTCAGTTTGTTGTCAAAATCCGTCTCGTTGAACGGAGTGCCCCCTAAGCGGCCCTTCACAGCATCCCATATCTCCGATCCCCAGACCTCGAAGTCTTCATCAATGTACTCAATGAGGAGCTCGGGGCTGGGGTCTAAGAAGCTCAAGTTCACGAACATGGAAGTGGCTGCCCCCGAATTCGGGTCGGTTTGACGTCGGTTTACCTTCTCAATCGGCGTACACCCCGGATCGGCCACGTTTTCAGTTTGTACCTGGTGCGGAATGCACTCATTGCCGATCAGGCGAGCATTGAACTGGGTTGCGCTGTCTTTGTAGAGGGCGCATCGATGCTCGTGGCCAAAGAACCAGCCGAAGATCGCATCCGGACTGACGCCTTCCGTCGCCAGAAGCGCAGCGACGTCCTCGCGGAGAGGTTGCGAATCATTGAACTCCTCAGTGTGAGCAGATACCGGCTGATGATGCGTCAGGAGAATGTTCCTTTTTCCATCGTTCTTCTTAAGGATTTCGATCAGCCAGTTCCATTGCCTCGTGATTGGATCGCTCGCATCGCTCGGTTTGAGCCTTCCGCCGTTATAAGCAGTGTCGAGGCCTATGAGTCTCCAGCGTTCGCTTTCGAGGCAAAAGAATGGCTGCGGCTGTCCAAAAGCCTTCAAGACCAAATCAAAGTAGGCTTGTCCTCCGCTATACATCTCGTGGTTGCCGTTCAGAGCGAAGCTCGATCCCGGCGGTATCCCGATCCCGGGATGTTGGATATTGGTCTGGAAAGGCCAGAGCTGGAGGAATGTCTCGCATTCGCTCTCAATGCCGCCGTAGTAAATGTCCCCGAGATGAATTGCGATATTTGGTTCCTGCTTCTTTGCTACGCTGGCGATATGGCGTGCCGCAGGATTATCTCCGCCCCAATCTGCGAGCAAAGCTACCTTGGCGCTTGGCGGGAGTTGAATAGGCTGGGGTGCTCCTGCGGGGTAGGGCGCTTTTTCGAATTTGAGACTCTTCCATTCCTTCAAGATCGATTGGAGGAGGGGCTCCTTCTGGCCGTGTACATCCTTGTAGACGCCTTTGAAGAAACTGCCTAACTGGTAGACACCCTCCTCAATGAGGGTAACGACCCAAACGGGGTTTCCATCTCCGTAACCCTGCAACGCCGGAATGCGGTTGAAGACCTTTGCGAGGATCGACTGGTAGAGGCCGACTAAGTCGAAGCGTGAGACGTAGTCGACATCACCGTGCGACGATTCACTCGTAGCCTTATCCCTGATCGAACCGAAGTTGGAAGCCAGATTTGCGCGTTCGGTTGCGACTTCTTGCGGGTCCTGAGATCCGATGGCCGCAGCAACCGCCGATCGAACATCCTCGGAATCTTCATTAAGATTCTTGACCAGTTGATCCAGGCTGGACTTTATAAACTCATGTTGATTGACCACAGAGTGCATTATTCATCCGTCCCTTCAAATCTCAGTGAGACCAATAAACTCGATGGCGGTGCTTCAGCCCAAATTCATTGTCGACCCAATGGCCAGAAAGAGGATTGGTCTGCCATCAACCGTAGCAATTATACGGGGTGGATCAGTTGCACGACGGAGCAAAGAATGCGAGCAATTTGCTGATGCACATGCGTTTCCGGATTTCCGGATCGCGGCCGACGTCGAGGCGGACCATCCACAATTTGCGGTCTGCCGAGGATGATCTGGCCGGTCTTACGGCTATTCTGTCTCCCAAGGTTGAAAAGCGGACGCTTGTGGCACACGTGGCCGCTACTAAGGGCCGGTTTTATTGGTGGATCAGTGAATGGGAACTGACGGGGATTCAGTACCTGCTGCTTCCCTGAAGGCCAGCGGGTTGGCCCGCAGTCGGGCACACAACCGAGACACTGGGTACCGTGGAGATTGGGTTTTATAGAGCTTTGAGAGGAGCGTTATTTAAATAGGAATTCAGAAATCACACAATGGCAGACGGCCAAAACTCCTTCAGACCACCCTCAGATGTGAACCCCTGCGGACTTCCGCCCCCCGGTACCGACCAGAGAGTCCAGAGCGGGTGCCTCCGATTGAACCAGTTGACGGCCTATTTGACACGACCTAAACCTACTGAGCATCCTTTGGAGGATCTCTGCGGGAATTGTGCGCTCTGCACGTTCCGCGCACTAAGGTCGCCCGTGGGCTGATCTCACTTCCTTGATTCCCCTGGGCCGAAGGCGTAAAACTGTACGCGCCGGAGCAAAAATAGACCACGTGACGCCGCGTTAGCGACGTGACGTGGCGGAGTAAAAGTAGACCACCCCGCCAGGCAGAAGTTTCACGGACAAGCAGGTTTCGTTGGGGTGCCGAAGCAGGTTCGGCGCTCACAGGATACGTGTTTTCTGTGGGATACAGGAGGCATGAAGAAGGTGGAGCTATACGCTAGGGTGCGGCGGGCGGTGTTGGTGGAGGGGATGAGCCGGCGGGCTGCGGCACGGGAGTTTGGGCTGGCGCGCAAGACGGTGAGCAAGATGTTGGAGTATTCGGCGCCGCCTGGCTACCAGCGGCAGAAGCCTGTGCGGCGGCCGAAGCTGGGTCCGTGGCAGGGCGCGATCGACGCGATTCTGGAAGACGACAAGCAGCGCCCGCGCAAGCAACGCCACACGGCCAAGCGGATCTTCGAGCGGTTGCGGGCCGAGCATGCTTACACAGGCGGCTACACGATCGTGAAGGACTACGTGCGCTCGGCGAAGATCGGCGGTCAGGAGATGTTTGTGCCGCTGACCCACGCGCCGGGCGAAGCGCAGGCGGATTTCGGCGAAGCCCAAGTGATGATTACCGGCGTGGAGCACAAGGCGCACTTCATGGTCTTCGACCTGCCGCATTCGGACGACTGCTTTGTGCAGGCCTTTCCGGCTGAGACGACCGAGGCCTTTCTCGAAGCTCATGTCCGCGCCTTCGAGCACTTCGATGGCGTGCCGACGCGCATTCTCTACGACAACACCAAGTTGGCGGTGGCGCGCATTCTGGGCGATGGGGAGCGGCAGAAGACGCGAGCCTTCTCCGAGTTACTGAGCCACTACCTGTTCGCCGAGAAGTTCGGCCGCCCGGCCAAGGGCAACGATAAGGGCAAGGTGGAGAACCTGGTCGGTTATACGCGGCGCAACTTCATGGTGCCGATTCCGCGCGCGGCAAGCTGGGAGGCGCTCAACGAGCAGTTCATTCACGACGCTGTGGCGCGCCGTGCGCAGCGGCTGCGCGGCCATAGAGAGACCATCGGCGAACGTTTCGAACGCGACCGCGCAGCGTTGCTGCCGCTGCCGGCGGCTCGCTTCGAGGCCTGCGACAAGACGACCGCACGCGTCAGTTCCATCTCGCTGGTTCGCTACCGCACCAACGATTACTCGGTTCCGACCCAGTTCGGCCACCGCCAGGTGCTGGTCAAGGCTTACGTCCACCACATCGTGATCGTATTGGGGAGCGAAGTCGTCGCCGAACACAAGCGCAGCTACGAACGCGAAGCTGCCATCTACGATCCGCTGCACTACCTGGCTCTGCTGGAACACAAGAGCCGGGCGCTGGACCAGGCCGCTCCGCTTGCGGGATGGCAGTTGCCTGAGTGCTTCGCTCAACTGCGCCGGCTGCTGGAGGCGCGACTGCGCAAGCACGCCGGCCGCGAGTACATCCAGGTGCTGCGATTGCTTGAGACTTTCGCTCTGGAAGAAGTAACTCATGCCGTCGAGGATGCGTTGCGATGGAACGCCATCAGCTTCGACGCGGTGCGGCATCTCGTGCTGTGCCGCATCGAGCGCAGGCCGCCGCGACTGGACATGGCCAACTGGCCGCATCTGCCGCTGGCCCAGGTGCGCACTACGCGTGCCGCAGAGTACATGAGCCTGCTGTCGTTGCCCGCGGCTGAGCCTCCCACGCTGGAGGCGATGCTATGAGCGCAACCACTGCCGACACGCCGCAGGTTCTGCTCGAGCATCACCTGAAGGCTCTGCGGCTGCCTACCATGCTGCGCGAGTACGACAAGCTGGCACGCACCTGCGCCCAGGAAAAGTCCACCTTCCCGCAGTATCTGCTGCGGCTGACTGAGCTGGAGTTACTGGATCGCGACCGCCGCGCTACAGAACGCCGTATCCGGCAGGCGAAGTTCCCAGTCGTAAAGAGCCTCGACAGCTTCGACTTCCTCGCCATCCCCGCGCTCAACAAGACCCTGGTCCTCGAACTAGCTCGCTCGGAGTATCTCGACCGCAAGGAAAACATCCTACTGCTCGGCAACAGCGGCACCGGCAAGACCCACATCGCTCTGGCGCTCGGTCTGGCAGCGTGTCAACGCGGCCATCGCGTCCGCTTCATCACCGCCGCTGCACTGGTCGGCGAACTGATCGAGGCTCGCGACGAGAAGTACCTGCGACGCTTCCAAAAGCAACTTGCCGCTCACGAACTGCTGATCATCGACGAACTGGGTTATGTGCCCCTGTCGAAAACCGGAGCCGAGCTGCTCTTCGAGACCATCAGCCAGCGCTACGAGCGCGCCTCGACGCTGATCACAAGCAATCTGCCCTTCGACGAGTGGACCGAGATCTTCGGCTCCGAACGGCTCACCGGCGCACTGCTCGATCGCATCACCCACCACGTCCACATCCTGGAGATGAACGCCGACTCCTACCGCCTCAAGCAAAGCCGCCGTAAGCGAGCCTGACAAACCCCTCCCAAACGCGTCTCGGGGGAGAAGGGGCCGCTTCCGCTACGCTCCAGCGCCCCCTTCTCCCCCGAAATACCCCTTCACGATCCTCTACTGGCTCCCTTTTACTCCGTCTTAGTGGTTCCCTTTTACTCCGCCCTTGACACGAAGCACATGGAAAGACGGTTGTAGAGGCTCTTTGTAAAGAGCGCCGACGCCCAGTCCGATTCGATAAAGCGCAGCAAAGTATTTCCGAACTCCGCCTTGTCCGCAGCGGTTGAAAACTTCGTGGCTGTGAAGTCGGATGGGAGAAATGGTCCCCTGGGCATGGTGATCTCCACACAAAAGAAAAGGGCCAGCCGCAGCCGACCCTCTTCCTTGCCTTGGTTGAGACCGTAACGGCCTCGCTGAAATATTCTCCCAATGGATACGCTATCACCTGCACAAGCGGATGAATAGCGGCTCCCGGGGGAGATTGATGACGCTGCCGCCGTCACGCAGCCGCTTGGCCCATTTCTCTGAGCTTGCGGTACACGGTGGTCTTCCCGATTCCGAGCAGCCTCGCCGCTTCGAGCGGCTTACGGTTCGACCTCTTGTAGGCCGCCACGATCATCGCTCGCTCTACTTCAGCCATTGTCGGAAAAGTCCCTACCTCCGGGACCGGGGCTAACATGACTGGCGCTTCAGCCTCTACGCACTGCTGCATCAACCGCTCCGCTGCCGCCGAGATCAGTTTGCGGGCTTGTTCGAGATTCTGAAGACTTTCCGGGTCCTGACGAATCACGACCTTCTCGACCACCCGTTCGACAATTCTGACTATCGGCTGAGGCAGCGCTGTGCCGCAGCGCCGGCAATTCGTTCGATCGTTCCATTGGACAAGCTCGCAACTCTGGCAACGAACCTTCTCCCGTTCCTCGCTCATGATGTCACCTTTCAAGTTGAAAGCGTGCTCGCTCAATCGAAGAGGCTGAGCTGCACGTTGGTTTCTGTGGCGGTTGGCCAAAGTGCGGTCTTCTTCCGCTTCTTTGGTGGCAAGCTCGGGTCCAACAGGTGGATGCCGAATGGCGTTGGGGCCGGCTCTGCAGCGATCAAGCCCGGCAGATCGGGCGCCAGGTCGGACTCCTCTTCGGATTCAGGTTCTACCGTAGCCGGGCGCGGCAGCACTTTCTCGCGTTCGTGGCCGAGGTCCCGCCACACAGCATCGGCGGATTCTCCGACACCGGCCTTTTCGACCAGCTCCCGCGCCATCGCGCTCATCAGGTCTTCGTCGGTGTCGAGCGTTTGCAGACCTTCGCCCGAGAACTTGCCCTCCATCATGAGCGCAACCAGCATCTTCTTGCCCATCAATCGAAGGCAGGTCTCCTGCATCGTCCCGGAGTAAGTCACGAACTTCACCCGCACCGGGAATCTCTGCCCGATGCGCCACGATCTACGGCTCGCTTGACGCAAGGTATGAAGCGAGTATCCGGTCTCGTAGAAGTAGAGTGTTGGAAAGGCGAGCAGGTCCAATCCTGTCTCGACCAGCTTGGGATGGCAAATCACCACCTCAACGCCGGCCTTTAACTGCCGGTCGTACCAGTCTTCTCGTTTGTCCGTGGCAACGGATGAGCGGAGGATGGCGACACGGATGCCCTCCTGCCGCAGCACAGCCTCCAATCGAAACGTGACGTCTTTCTCGCCCGTATAGGTGGCGTACACCTGGCAGCGCCGTCCCTGCCGCAGTTCCTCTTTGACGTCGGCGATCAGGGCACGTTCCTTCGCGTAGAGCGCCTCACGCGTGAGGTTCTCCGGTTCGGTCACTAGGAACTTCACATACTCCTTCGTTTGCGGATCGAAGGCCCGCGCCCAGATCTCGTCGAAGTCATAGGGATGATCGGGATAAAGCAGGAGCGTGTTGAGCAGAATGCTCATCAGGCTCTTGTTGCCGCGATGCGCTTTCATCGCGGAGCGAATATCCTCTTCCAATTGTTCGTAGGCAGCCCGGAGCGCCTCGTCCATATCGACCGAAATGACGCTCTCGTCGTATCGCGGCAGATTGTCCGAAATGTCCTCAAGCGACAGAAACGCCGTCGTGGTCATCAGGAACTTGCCGAAGAGCATCGGCGAGGCTCCGGGTTTCCGCAGAACCCGAACCGTCTTCTTGGTCGCCCTAGAACAGGCGTTGTCTGACTCTTCCACCTTCTCGATCGTTTCGAGGACGCCGTACTGCTCCTGGAAGTCTCGGCGGCCTTGCCCTCCGTAGGCGAAGCCCTCGCGCACCATCGCTCGCGGCTCCATGCGGTAGAAGATGTTGAAGAGGTCGTCGGCGTAGCCCCCCATTAGGGTTCCGGTGAGCGCGATCAATCTCTGCGCCGCGCGTCCGAGCACGCCAAGCCCGTTGCCTTGCGCCGTGTCGCCGGCCAACTGGTGCAGTTCATCGGCGATGGCGAAATCAAACCACCCGCGCATGTAGCGCCCCACATACTCAATTGGCGCCATCCGTTGAATGCGCGTGCGGTCAGCCTGCCAAAGCGCGGAGAAGCGGATGGTGCCCCCGCGGGGCGTGGTCAGAGCTTCCGAGACCTTGAGCTTGTCGGTGAAGTCGAGCGCGGTCAGCTTCTGCATCTCGGAGTCGAGAATGGCAATGCCGGAGTCCGGATTAACGACGCCGCCCAGATTCGGACCGGACTTTGCCTTTAGATAGACATGCTGCCAGAAGTAGCCCAGCTTGCCTTTGTCTTTGCCGGTGATGAAGAACGTCGGACCAGGAAATCGCTTCCGCCACTCCTTGCGGCCCATGCGCCGCATTTCGGACAAGTTAAGACGCTTGCCCTCATACACCGTCTTGCCTTTGCTCAGTTTCACCTCGCAGACACCGTGCGGCCTGCTCGGATCGCCGCCATTGCGCATGTCCTCGATAAGAAAGGCGCGGGCGCGCGGGATGGTCAGCAAGACCTCGCGCGCCCATTTGTGCGTGATGTGCGATGGGCACATGACCAGCGTAGTACTGGGTCGCCCATCCGCCAGCAGGTGGATTGCGCCCAACGCCATGTAGGTCTTTCCCGCTCCGCACTCGGCCACGATCCGTGCCGCCTTGGCTTTCCGGAGGTACTTCGCAGTGCCGGTGATGGCGAGCGCCTGAGCAGGGAGAGCTTTCCGCAGAAGCGTTGCAATCTGCGGCGCAACAGGGTCTTTCGTGCTCTGCAATGGAGGATAAGTTTCAAGGATGCGTTCGGCGAGCAAGGGCCCAAATTGACGCAGATAGTTGAAGGTCGTCTCCATAGAGAAACCTCATGGATGCTGCAGGAGATGAGTTTTTCGTGGGAAGGATAGGCGGGTGTCAGATGATTCGCCGCCTTGGAGCAGGCCTCAGCGGCTTTGACGGCGTTGAGCGGGATGGGGCTCGATTACCTTCGCCTTCAACCGGTCCTGCGGGAAGTCCCTGGGGTTGAGTGTGAAGATGAGGTCCGCCCGTCCCACCTCGGCGCAGAGACAGAATGCATCGTCCTTGGGGTCGGGCGATATTTCGTCCGAGGAGTGGATCTCGACAGGCTCTCCTAGCTCTCGGATGATATTGATAAGTGTTCCAATTGCTGCGGATCGAACGTGCAACCGCTTCAGGACATCCTTGTACTCGGCAAGGACATTCTCCGAATACAGCCACACAAAGTGATTCTCACCGGCCCAGCGGTGGAGTAGGTCGGCGCTCGCAATCCGGCCTGGAATGTATTGTTCCCGGAAGCCGGAGATGCCCGCCACGACAACATTCGTGTCCACCACGGCGCGTTGCCTTCGCTTTTTAGACTTCGGCTGCAACGGTGATCTCCGGAGTGCGCCTTTCAGCGCGATAGCTGCGAATCGTGCGTTGGATTTCCTCTTCGGAAATCTCCCCTATGTCCTGGGCCGCATCGGAAAGCGCATCGAGGAACTCCTTCTTCCATCCGGGCCGTTTCCGCCCGCGCGGCAGGTCGCGGTAGAGTTCTGCCCGGCTCATACCCTGCTCGATTTGCTCCCCGAGCGATCGAAAGGGAACGCCCAGCTTGATCGGCTCCTCGGCAGCCGAAAAGCGGCATGTAAATATCACGTACTCCGGGTTTTCCTTACGAAGCCTCTTTTCGGAGGCGCGAAAGACGGTGATGAGCCTGGAGAGAACATTGGCGCGTGTTCCCAGGGACTCCTTCAGGCGCAACGCAACCTTCGCTGTGAGAAGCGTCTCTCTGTCAAAGAGATAGGCGCCATCCACCCACTTCGGCTTGACCACTTCAAATTGCACCAGGTTTTGCAACTCTTTCGGCTCAACTTTCAGAACCGCGCTGGCCTGCTTCAGTTTCAATGCTGGCTGTGACATAGGGCACCCCATTACTGTCTAAATATTAGACTGTATTTGCGCGGCGGTCAACAATACACCTGGCTACTGCTTCCTGTGCAGTTCCAACTGTGGAGTGGAACTCTCTGCCAACGGGTTCATATGGGCGTTCCAACCGGAAGTGCAGTCCTTGGCCATTTCAAAACGCTGCACCCTGGCCCAACATCGCCGCAATGCCGATTCGCGGCCAGACGATCAATCCATCATTGACAGGGAACGTGAGTCGACCTGAATGCAGGCCGTCCCCGATCCACTCAAGCACTTCCTCAGTCGCTGCGGAGATCAGCACTGGTCGGCAGCCGATTCCGTCAATCTCCTCGATCCTCTTCTTTCCCTCGACGATCCCAAGGATGTGCTCTGCCCATGTCGGATCGGCAGGCAGCCCCAGGAAGCTCACCAACGTGGCCCACGCTTCCTCGCGCCGGTATCGCAACAGGATCGTCCTTCCCGCGCCCCCATTGGTGTGGAGTTCCTGGGATACCGCGAGCAGATGGCGCACAGGATGTTTCCGGCCCGGCAGAGTCACGGCCCCTTTGTAGCAGGAGGCATGTTCGCCGAGCGTGACATCCTTTGTCTCGCCGTCCGGAAAGGTCAAGCTGAAAGCGGCCTTTTCGTGAACGGCCGCCGTGATCGCGCCGACATCCGAGTCATTGCCGAAGACGCTGAGAAGATGTGCCTGCCGATCTTCCCCTATATAGCGATCGACCCGCAGGCGAATGCGGGTCGAGGCCTTTTCCGTGATGCGTACGTACTCAAGCAGCCCGAGCCGCAGGTGTGCATTCTCCATCGGCTTCGCCCTCCTTCTTCGCTGGCGTCTCAGTGAGCTTCAGCGTTCTCCCATCGGCGTAGACAAGGTACAACTCATTGGCCCACCGCTCTCGATGGTGAATGATCTCGGTGTCTCCGTCCTGTTCCACAAACGTCGTCACATGCTTGACCGAGCGCCAGCGGGCTATGTGCCTGTCGTCGCCCTGGCCAAAGACGCCGTTAAGCAGCCCCGCGGTGCACAGAAGCCCGACATGGCCGCCATGCAGTGGCGTGATGGGCCTGCCAGTTGCAACGTCCTCATGCGGCATCAGCAGCGGCGCCGCCTGTTTCCATGCGCCCGATTGCGGCAGCAGGTCTTCCAACAAGTCGTAGGGAAGGCCGCGATAGCTCAGAGCAACTTCGCCAGAAGGGGGTACCGAATAAGGCGGGCATGCGCCCGGCTGCAATTCAGCCAGTCCCAGGAAGCTGCCATACAGGCCAATGCTATGAAGTTGCCGCTTATTGTTCTCAACTGCTGCTCCTCTGACATCGCGCCGTACGCCAAGCACCGCGATCTGCCGGTACTGGACCGAATCTGGATCGGTCATCCGAAAGACGTTCAATGCGGCGAAGTGAGAACTGAGGATGCCCGAGCAATCATGCAACCGCTCGAAGGGGATCACCAGAACCAAAACGCCGCCCATCGACAGCCAGCGGTAGGTATGTTCCAGGAACACGGCTTCCATTCTGCGATTGGCAATCGAGCCGATCTCGGAGTCATAGGGCGGATTCAGGTAGAGGAGCGAGAAGGATTCTGGATGCGCAATGGCGTCAAAGGCATTGCCCTGGATCGTATCTACGCCGTTAGCGTTGGCAATCCGCGCGCGTTCGGCGTCGAGTTCAACACCATAGCGCCGAACCTGTGCGCCGCTGGTGACCAGATGCAGCGCAGTGCCCTGTCCAACGCATGGATCGATCACGGAAGCCGGCTCAGCGAAGGAGATCAGAGCGCGAAGTTTGACTCCCTCGGCTTCCGGCAATGGGTAGTATCCCATTTTCAGGCGCGCGGCGTTCCGCATAGAATCACCTCATCTCGTCGGATTGGATTCTCATAAAATGGGCAAGGTGGGGGCTTCCAGCTTCTGATCTGGACTAGCGCGTTGGGCTGAAGGCAACAATTGAGCCAAGCGCCAGGCATGGCCTTGCTCTCTCCCGCCTGCAGCCATGCATCAGATACGAAAAAGCGTATTAATCTTCGCCATCGTCGTAAAAACTGTCCGTGTCGATTCGGAGTGAACCGGACACTATCGAAATTTCCAGTGGGCGTTCCGTGTCTGCTTCAAATTTGCAGTCAAGCGGGTAGCTGTCATACGACACGGCACCGTCATTCCTCGCTACATCGGCATCCGAGCCGTATTGGAGTCTGACATCCACGCTGCCATCGCTCTCGAAAAGGATGCGTTTCGAATCGAGAGAAATGATTGTAAGGCTCTCTAGGTGAACACCCTCCACCGTCGAATGCGTTGAAAGAATGTCCAACTCCGACTGGACTTGGCTAAAAAGCTCGTCCGTCAGAACTTCCTTTGCTTCGTCGGCAGCTTCCGAGAGAAGGCTTTCGTGCCGTTCGCTGATCAGAGTTGCAAGCCGATCGAATGTTTCGAGCGCATCCATAGCTTCTTGTTCGGCCTCTGCAGGCGGAAGATCGAAGCTCTTCTCGATGTCATGCCCGAAGTTGCTCAGACGATCAATCAGACTCGTATATTCCTTGACCGTCGTATCCACGTCGATGTCCAACTTGTCTCGAACGAAGTCGTCGTGAAGCGGACCTTGAACCGCGAACTTTGCGCGTTGCGCTCGCGTGACCCCATCCTTTTCACGAAGTTCCGTATTTTGCACGAACCACTCGCATTGCCTGATCTGCTCCTTGGGTGCAAGATGCTCGAGCCAGATGCGGCCGAGTTCGCGCATGGCGAATGCAAAATTATTGAGACGCAGCGGGTTGTCCTCCGAATCGAAGCCTTGGACCGCCGCGTCGAAGATTTTGCGCTCAATCTCGACTTTGAAGTGTCGCCGAACTTCATTGGTCAGACTTTCCTCTGCGAGTCTCATATGGACTTGTCACCCTTTAGTTCCGTAGGCAACTGCAGCGCCCGCGCGGAAGGATCATCGCGGAATTCAAAGATCAAGTAGTCGTCCTCTTCGTCATTTCCTTGCGGTTCAAAGCGCACTGAAGAAATGGTTCTGCCCGCCTCGATCTGCCGACGCACTGGATTTTCCTCGCCAAAACTCCAGTTGCGAAATTGCTCCGAGGAGAGCCGGCCGGCCATCAGTTCTTGGACGGCGCGCGCCGAAATCTTCAAGGTCATTTTCTCCCTCCCAATCCCCATGCTCGTTGGGACGTATTTCCCAACTGCGTCTGCATCGCACATACCTTGTGCGTGCCAAGAGTACGCTTGATAGCCCCCGAGATGCGGTGGCATCATCGTTTGACTCAGCAACTGCAACCTGCCAAGATCGGCATCTGTGACCACGGATGGTCGCGCGAAAATCTGGGTGTTCCAGATTCTACTTGTTTGTCCTCCGGCCCTGGACGGCTCGCGCTTGGCCGAGAAGACCATTACGAAATCAATCGTTGGATAGTCATCCAGGAACTTGAGAATGATCTGCCCTCCGGAAAACGTCTGTGAAGAAGAAGTGAAGGGTTTCAAATCTCGAAGCAGGCTGCATCCCGCGTCACCCAGGAAAACGACGCGGCGCGCGCCATCGGGCGCAGCACGAAGCTGCTTCGACTTCAGTCGCAGCGCAGCATAGAGTGGGTTGTCCTTTACGTCATAGGCCAAAGACGGCATCGTGCAGAAGAAGTTCGCCAACCAATGGACGTACTCGCGCCACTCGATGATGACGCTGATGTCAGGTGCATTCCATGAAAGCGGTGTAACTGGCCGCCCATTTGCAAGCCACTGTTTCATGGCCGTGCGTAAGGTCTCATTGAGCTCGAAGTCGCGCCGGACCATGCGGCGGCGATAGAAAGCACTCTTGCCACCTCTGGAACGTTCGTAGCCACTCTTTTCTCGAAACGAATAATACAGGTGTTCCGAACTGCGTTCCAACAAACGGTTTGCTTCCGCGTTGATGATGTTGCACGCCCGTCGCATCGTATCGGCCCCGGACAAGGTCAGATCGTCCACGGCAGCGACGTCTGCAATGACTGGACCGCTGGGGAGCAGGTCCGGCGAATAAATGTCCGGTGTGCGAGAACCTGCCGGGCGGTCGATCTCTAGGGTCGCAATCTTGGAGACTGCCCAGCTGATCGATAGCTCATACTCCGCTGGCAACGCCTGGTTTGGCTTCTCGTTTTCAAGACGGTTGAGAAGGTCCTTGGCTTTACCACGATCCAGCCACGGACCTAATTCGTTCAGCATTCGTTGCAACTGTCGTCGTCCGAAGATCGGCATAAGGGCACCAGAGCGAGGGCAAAACAATCGTGCCGGCTCAGTTCGAGAATAAGGCTTTAATGCAGCTTCAGATTATTCGTATCATTGGATGGCTGCGGATGACTGTAGATGGTCAAGAGGTTATTTCATCGGCCCGGCTCATCTTTCTTTCTAGAAGCGCCATGACCGGGCGCCCCACCCTTCCGCAGCCTCATCGCGGAATTCTGGGAGGGTAAGTCCCCTGATTCGTCGATCAGCCCAGGGAAATGCCGATGCCGAGTGGATCGTTTCTGGAATGGCACCAAATCGCCGAGTATCAAATCGAGGCTCGGGGCTGTCTCCTCGCTATGCGGCCAATGCGAGTGCCGGAACCGGACCTGGATCCCACGGTTCTGGAATCAAGGGAGCCATTCGGACGATCCTCTCCGACCCACAGAGACCGCACCGCTGGCGGGCCGAAGACGAGACCATCTTACAGTTCTCACAATAGACGGCCTTCTCCAGAGGAATCCATACAAGATCGGGCTCCGTTCGAATCATCTGTACATTGCACATAGAACCTCCAGGCGTCCGTCCCTGCTTTGCTTTCGCTCAGGCGGCAGGTTGCCTAGCCAGTCCTTCGAGTTCCAAGACCAGATGTCTCAGTGCTTCGAGATTGCGGATTGTTGTCATTGACCCGATGTGCAGCCGATCAAGCACCGACACGAATTGGGTGTCACCGATCGCCTCGGCCAGGGAGCGCACTTTGCGGATTCCGCGCGATGCACGTTCCATCGCCTCCGCAACGGTCGCTTGAAGTTGCGCATTGGGAATCGCGTTCGCTTGCCGCGCTCGCGCGACGCGCCAGAGGATTTCCAGGTAGATCGAGTCGCCCAGCGTGCGCTGGAACCCCTCAATTCTCGCCGTCGGCTTCTGGTCGATGGGGCCGCGTTGCACTACCGGAGGCCGTGGACCGCAGGCCGGGTTGGTCTTGCCGGTCGCCGGATTCGCCTTGGGAAGCGCCCAGTCGGGAAGTGCCGGAAGCCTGATCGGCTTGCCTTGCCCGTCGAGCGGTACCCAGGTCTCCGGCAGGTTGTAGAGATAGCGGCCCAGGCCAAAACAACTGCCGGCGCGCTTGAAGGATTGCGCTTCTGCTGCCGTCATTGCATTCTGCTCGTCTGCCCACTGCTCTCCACTTCCTGAGTGAGTTCCAACTCGCGCGATCGTAAGCGTGCACGTAACCAACACTTTGCCGGTCTGGATGATCTTGTCCCGCTTCTGCCGGCTCACGGCCGATACTGCGGTGACGTCGTAGTTCCTGGTCCAGCCGCTTGGGGTGAAGAGTTGGTTGAGTCGGTCGGTGTATGCCCGCGGGTCCGCGTATGCGATCACGGCCCCGCGGCTTCCATCCTGGGTTTTGTGGGTGACGCGCCACTTGATCTCGGAAGGATCGAACGGCTCCGCCAACTGCGTGAACAGAGCGTCGAGGTCCAGACTCTTCTTCCCTTCATTGGTCGCCATCGTCGTAGCTCCTCAAAGAAATAGGCGCCCCGAAGAGCGCCTTGGTAGTGCCTTTCAACAAATTCAAGTTTCAGAACGGGATCTCGTCCGGGCTAAGTTCTTCGTCTCCGTACTGGCTGTCCATCTCTTGTCGCTGATTCTCGGACCGGCCGGCGTCTTGCCGGGATTCACTTCTGCCACTGCCGAAGCCGGAGCCTGCGTTCTCTCCACGGCCGCCGCCCAACAGCGTTAGATCGAAAACCACGATCTCGGTGCGGTACCTCTTCTTGCCCGATTCCTTGTCATCCCATGAACGGGTCTGAAGCTTGCCCTGGATGAAGAGGTGCGTGCCCTTGTTCACATAGTCGCGGACGATCTCGGCGGTCCGGCCGTAAGCGACGAGGTTGTGCCACTCGGTCCTGTCTGTCCAGTTCCCCTGCCGGTCCTCTTGCCGCTCGGCGGTGGCCAGAGAAAGGCTGGCGACCAGCGTGCCGCTCGCGGTGGAGCGGATCTCAGGCGCCTTACCAACGTATCCGAGTAACAGCGCTTTGTTGACACTCTTTGCCACGGTGATGCTCCTTTCTTAAAGGTCTCGTACATAGTCGAGCGCTGAAGATTGGCTGACCTCGACATACATTCCGTCGGAATAGCGGTAAAACCTGCGGCCGTCCGCGCTGATGTTGAGATACCGGCGCGTGAATCGGTGCTTGTACAACTCGATCTCGCCGGCGCGGCCCATGTACATAAAGTTCTCCAGCTCCCAAGCCGGAAGGACCAGCTCAAGCGGAGCCCAATTTGGCTCGCCGACGGTGATGGGGGCTCGGACAGGCAACGCCATGGTCTCTATCCACCGATGACTGGAGGTACGCCCAGGTGGGTATGCTTGCAACCGATGCAGCAAACGTGCGCCGTCAGTCTTCTGATCGCCTCTTCAAACTGCGGCGGTAGCGGCAGAACTTCGCCGCCGCGGTCGTAGAACATGGGCGTCAATTTTCCCCGGAGTGCACGGTGTTCCTCCTTCCAAAGATCGAATGGAAGCACACCGTCCCGTCCGCGAAACAGCAGCTTCGATGCAATCCTGGGGCGTCTGCGCCCCGGCACGCGCGACACGGTGTGGAGCGTAATCGCCAGTTCATAGGTCTGCACGCTGCGCAGCATCTCCAGACGTACCAAACTTTCTGCAAGAAAAATGGCATGACGGCCATTGACGGCAATCGAGTGAAGGGACTGTATCCACGTAAGCGGCGATCCGTCCTGCGCGACGAAAGCGCACGCCCTGCCCATATCGGAAACCGCGCCGCCAGACTCCACGCCCCGGAGTACATAGCGCTTGGCGAGGTGCTGGTGTTCGAGCGAGACTCCGGGGGTGCAGTAGATGCCTCGCTTCTGGAGCGCTCTGAGCACGCTCGCCGGCAATGCCAATCCATAGATGGCGTGACGAGAGGTTGCGGATTCGGGCTTCCGCTTTTTGGAGGCGTTCATCTTTTTGCTCCCTGAACGGTGACGCGCTTTCGGATGGATTGACCTAGCGCGGCGCGAATCTCCTCTTTCGTGCAGCCAGCCCAGCATTTGTAGAAGCGGGGATCTTGGATCTGAATGGCGAGGTTATCTCCCGAGCGGTCGCGACCGGCGCCCGCGCAGGAAGGACACCTTGCCCACCAGTTCCGGCCGTCCTTGCGCGTCGTACGCACGTAGTCGAGAATCCGGAACTCCGGGTAGCTGGGAGATGAAGTGGGCGGAGTGTACGAGGCCGGGACGACCGGCCTGTAGGCTTCGGGGAGGCTCATCCCTTCAATGAATGTCCTCAGTTCGGCCTCGGTTAGTTTCGTCAACCTGTCGATATAGGCAAGCTGTGCCTCCGGAGTCGGCTCGGCTTCGTAAAACCAGTACCGCCGGTTCGTCTTTCTGTGTACTCCAAGCGGAGCGCGGATGGCATTGCCAAGCTCACCGTCTTTGATCTGGTCCTGACGCGGGAAAACCTCGATGCCATCTTTGAGACCGCCGCCCTTGACCGGGACTCCGAGCCGGAGCGCGAGATTATAGACATAGATCCGGCATTCAGAAGCGAGCAGTGGCTCGGCGCCGAGTATCCAAAGATGCCCGCCGCGGCGCGATTGTTCCAACGCGGCGTCCACTCCGTCCTGCTTCAGTTCCCATTGCAGTTGAAACAGGGACTCCAAGGCTCCATCGTAATCGGCATCGATTGCGACCCACTTCGAGCGTTGTGTTTCCGGATTGATGGCGTACAAACTGATGGTGATATCGCCATTGAGGTGCATCCGTACTGCGCCATCGTCGAGCGGTTTCGATTCTCTGGTCTTCCAATTCCGCGCGGGGTAGTAGGGGACAGATCCGTTCGGCAATGGGCGCTCGGCCTGGATTCCGTAGGCGCGACGGTTCACGAACAGTCGTATGAAGTTGCTTGCCGCTTCCCTGCCTACACAGAACTTGGCATACATGGCGTTCTGCCTCCCTCATCCGCTGTGTGGTTGTATCCCGGGTCCGAGACTCGGTCAAATCTCGTCGGAAACGGCGAGTTAAGTCTCTTCTAACGACCTGCACTCGCCGATTCCGAAGGTAGTTTTCAGGCACTGACAGGCTTTGGTACAGCGACGATCCTGAGCGTGCGTGTCGGAATTGCGGAGGTTGGGAGTTTCGCGCTTTCGACGGACACCCGCCGCGGACCGCCAGAGGCGCCACAGATGATTCCGTTGACTTTGGCAATGCTGCGATTGATCGAGCGGATACGGCTTGCGGACAGACGCATGACGGCTCCTTCTTGAGTTGGGGTGGATTGGTTGTTAGGGGTGTTGCGCGGTGGGCTAGGCGGTGGCCGGTTGGAACTCGGAGAGCAGCAGGCCAGGCTGCTCGACCAGGCGATACAGGTCATACTCGGAAAACGCTCGGTCGAACTTCTCCGAGGTGAACTGGTCTTCACACTCTTCGAACGACAACATGTACCACTGCTCGCGCTGCCGATCGAAAACGTAGATCGCTCCCGATGCGCCGTTGTCCGGCACCATCTGAAGCAGCAGAACACCCTTTGCTGTCTGGATCCAGCGGGTGGCAATGGCCTCTCCGATTTCAAGAAATGCAGCGACAGACTGCTCGACTGAACTGGTGGCACGATCCCGCCAGTTGAACATCTGGTAGGCGGACATTTTCCCTAAGCTGGGTTGCATGGCGGTTCTCCTCTCATGTGGTTTTAGGTTGGTTGGGATTGTTGTTGGTTATCGTGCCCGACTGCGCCCTTCCCGGATGGGGGATAATTGATCTCGATGGCAGATGAGTCGGTCCGAGACGTTGTGCGACGCGTTCGGAGTACCTTACTAGAGAAGGGGCCTGCGGGGTCGTTCTTACTCGCGGAGCTAGACGCCGCAATATTGCGCGGCACCGATGATCTCCCTGTCGGTGCTCGAAGCGGCGGCCAACCCTCTGATACTCCTGGCAACAGGAGCCCCAATGATGCGGAATTAATTGAGATTATTTATGGCGTATTCGAAACATACCTGGTCACATTGCCATCAATAGCAGCGAGCTTGACTACTCATCTGCGCGAGAGATTCGGCGTCGACCACTGCGAAATTACGCTAGACCGCAGTCTCCTGGGAGATGAACTGCAGTTGGCCGGTCGGGCTCGGATTGACGCTATAGTTCCCCTTGCCCCGGATAAGCAAGCGGCCGAGGCTCTTCGGAACATCGCCCGCCTCCTCAAAAGGACGGAGGAATAATGTCAACTGCCCCATTCCCCAAACCGTTGCTTGCCGACCTCGTTGCACTGATTGACACGGTCTTGGACTCCATCAATCCGAGCGCTGCTGTATACCTGAACCGCAACACTGTAGACGCGGCTTATGCGGGATATGTCTTTGGTTTGGTACTGGCTGCGGTCGAGAGGATTGCAGATACAAACACTGTACAGCTGAGATCAGCCCAGGCGGTACAACAGCAGACTTCTCCGAACGTGTTTATCATACGAGGCTCGCCAGGTCCTCTGAGCTCAACTACACAAGATTTCGGGTTTGCATTTTTTCAGTATCGGGGCGTTGCTTATGAGGTCCACCTCGGTGTACAGTACCGTGGTTCTTCTGGCGTGCTCCACGAATTCGATGTCTCTATTCTTCCAGCTGACGCCGCCGATCAGTGTCGCTCAAGCAACAAAGCCCCGGGGCCTGCCAAGGCTTGTGCCCTCTTCGAATGCAAGTGCTATAGCAACAATCTGGGAATTGAGTTGGGACGTGAATTCGTCGGACTAAAAACCGACTTTACTTCGGTACCCATGGCGCGGCTTGTAACCAATGCTGATTCGGACAGCATTGCACTCTTCCTGAAGAAGACCAACCGGCCTAAACTCTCTGTTCGTTTAGCGCCTAACAACCTGGAGATGGAGCAAGAATTCGTGTTTGCAGTGGCAGATGAACTGAGGAATTCGCTTTAGAAATCCGTATTGGCCGAGCGCTGACGCCGCTGAAGAGGGTTCCTGCCCGAGTTCGATCTGGAGCCTATACGCCAGTCATCCATCAAGTCTTGCTGCAGACCGCGTCTCCGAACTCGAATCGGATCGTCGCCCCAACCGACTGTCCAATCGACTAAGAAATCTGTTCAGCTACGCCAGGTTCTCGCTTCTGGTTCAGATAATTACGCACAACCAATCCACATAACCGCATCCAGGTACCCACAATTAGGTCTGTGTACAGGGGGATAGTCAGAAAGGAAGTTCTTGAAGCGAAGTCACTTAGAGGGTGCCGTTTCCGTTCAATAACACGGCAAAAGAGGTCAAAGCGTGGCCAATCAAACGCTAATACGACGTGAATACGACCGCAATGCACAGTCAAAAGATGGCTGGCGCTGTGGAGTTGGAACTAGGGTTTAGACGCAATGAGAAGATCTCGCAAGGGCACAATTTCCGAACTCGTCGTGTTCGTCAGCGTGCGCGTTTCAAGCAGCGAGCGGCGGAATGAGTCGCTCAGCGCGAAGGCGATCCGCTTCCGTGTCGCGCGTAATTCCATGGCAAGCAGATACAAAATATCGTCACTTGCAGTGAGGTATAAAACCATATCCGTGGTCATGTCTTTGTCGAGAGCCTCGCAAATTGCGCCATATCGGGACACAGATTTCACGCTTCTTTCGTATTCAATTCCGAGGCTTCGTGTGTATCCGTCAACTTCGATCTCCGCGATGGCGTCATAGTCTTTGGTCGTTCCGTTGGCCGCGACCAGGTTCCGTGACGTGATCTCGACGTCGCTCTTCCAGGAACGAAGCAAGCCTGCTCGGGCAAAAGCCAGATGGATATTGACCAGTTCCAGTGCGTGAGCAACCTTCGACGGATGGAGAATCTGCTCCGTGTTACTGGGCAGCGAGACCAGATAGTGTCCGCGCGATTCGAGGCATTCAAGGCCCTGTTGGGTAATTCCATAGACAGGCTTACCGAGAAACCGCTGTCCATTCAACCGCGCGACCAACCCGACTTTCTCAAGCCGCGTCACCCGCCAGCGTAGAGAACGAACGATCGCTGCCAGCATTTCGTGCGACAGCAGTTCGCAGAGCTGATCGAAACAGATCGCACGTGAGTTCCGGACATGGAGCAGGACTGGCACATCGCATGTGTCGGACAGTGCGATATATCCCTTGTAATACCTCACCGCGACGCTCCTTCTCTGGCATCGCCAAGCCGGATTCGGCACAGAACTTGATCGACCTGCCATCTCCCCAGGTCACTTTCCACCCAATCCCGGTCTCTGAAGAGCAGCATTGCCTCGTATCTTTGGCCGCGCAAACTGATCGAAATGGGACGGACACCGGTCGATTTCCACCCCGGTTTAGCAAAGTGGATTGCGCCGTGCTCCCCGGATTTGAGTGTGACCAGGTAGGCGTCGGGTGTAATCTCTGCGGCGCGGCGCTCAAATAACAAGTGGATCTTTCCCGCGAATTGACAGGGTTCCGAACACACGAACGTCTTGCCTACGGCGCGCAATGGGAACTCAGGATCGAATCCGCTTTTCGAATTGAAGCGGACTTGGCCAGGAAAGACTGCGCTGTGATGGAGGCGCCTTCCCGACATCAGGGCCGCGGCATTGAACCAGGCCGCCCTTCGCCGGAAGCAAAACGGATCGCTGGTTTCGCGTGAATGCATGGCCCACCAGTTCGTCCCGAAGCTGACTACGCGGACGTACATGCCGTCAACTCCGCTGTAAGCATCCCCAGGACGGCACGTATCTGGAGCATTCGCTCCGGGCCACGGAGGGAATCAAGGAACCAGATGCGCTCGACGGAGAGGCTAGGAAGCGCCCGATTTCCGTCGTAAAAAAGGGTGAGAAGCTTGTCCAACTCGACCATTGCGTGCGCAAATGCGATCTCCTCGGCGCTCTCGGCCCCGAGTTCCTGAAGGAGATACTCGTCCCAATCCTCGGCGACCGAGTGGTCGTTCACGCCCTTCTCGTAGGCAACCCACAGCGCGAAGTAGTGGTTGTTCTGCGAAAGATGGCGGAGCAGTTTCCGAATCTGTTCCCGCGGAGAGGCAGGTCTCAGCGCGTCATCTTCTGAGATTCTCGGCCGCTCCCGATCGAGCAGATGTCCCGTGAGGCTCCTGAACATCTCATCGTTCAGTGCTTCCAATGCATCCGTCCTTTCAGGATCGTGAAGCATTTCGATGCGCTCCAATTCCTCGGCGAACTTGCTTGGGAACCCAAGTCCCTGTACCCGGTAGAAGCCTCGAAAGAGCTCCGTGCGGCCGAAGGCAAGCGCGTA
>Ga0208034_1000089_pt1 | contig 91894 bp, 54 predicted proteins | sample June2015DPH_8_10_FD_184699 | JGI IMG/M metagenome (GOLD analysis project Ga0208034, IMG submission 184699) | Peatland microbial communities from SPRUCE experiment site at the Marcell Experimental Forest, Minnesota, USA - June2015DPH_8_100... | ecosystem: Environmental > Terrestrial > Soil >... | reverse complement strand
TACAGAGCCCAGGCTGAGAACGGCCTGAAAAACCTCACCTAGCCCTTGTCGCCGTCCACAAACAACCGCCGCACTTCCCGCAATCAACTCGTTACCGCCAAAAAACAGGGCGTGTGAGAAATACAGGCTAGCGGCAAAGAAAAATGCGCTGCGAGGGTGGGGCACCCGACGTGTCAGCGGGCCGACGGGTCAGGATTGGACTTCGAAGAGGCCGGGCAGCACTTTGCCGGCTTTGCCTTCGACGATGTAAGTGAAGGCGGAGGCGTTGAGCGGCCGCTCGGGGCCGATGTAGACGGTTTGTGCGCCGGACTGGCGAGCCCAATTCACGAAGCCAGCCGCGGGATAGACGTTGCCGGATGTGCCGATGACGATCATCAGCGTGGATTTGGCGATCTCGCGCTCGATGCGGGGCATTTCAAGCGGAATCTCGCCGAAGAAGACAATGTGCGGGCGCATGCGGCCGCCGCAGGGGCAGCGGCCGACCTCGTCGAGGCTCGCGTAGATGGCGCGGTCTTCGACGGGCGGGCGGCCGCACTCGCGCTCGCAGCGCGCCTTGGTCAGCTCGCCGTGCATGTGGACGAGATTCCGCGATCCGGCGCGCTCATGCAGGTCGTCAACATTTTGCGTGCAGAGAAAATAGCGGCCAGGGAGTTGCGCTTCAAGCTCAGCGAGAGCGACGTGCGCGGGATTCGGATTGGCCTTGCTGCCTTGTGCGCGGCGCGCGGAGTAGAAGGCCCAGACTCCGGCGGGATCGCGACGCCAGGCATCGGGCGTGCACACATCTTCGACGCGGAAACCAGCCCACAGGCCGTCTGAGGCTCGGAAGGTGGGCAGCCCGCTTTCGGCGCTGATGCCCGCGCCGGTGAGGACGAAGACGCGGTCGGATGGCTTGATAGAGATGGTCATGATCGTGAACCCTGAATCGTGGTTCGTGGATCGTGGTTCGTGAATCGTAGTTCGTGAAACGTGGTGAGCAAGAGAGCGAAGAAGTGAATAGGTGAAAAAGTGAATGAGTGATCAGAGGTCAGGGAACGAGCAGAATCTTGCCGGTGGTCTTGCGTTCTTCCATGTCTGTCTGGGCCTGGGCGGCTTCGGCCAGCGGATAGGTATGCTCGGTGCGGAGTTTGAGCTCGCCGGTGGTGGCCCAGCCGAGGACCTCGCCGGCGCGCCACTCAAGCTCTGCGCGCGTAGCGATGTAGTGCCAGAGCGTGGGCCGGGTGAGAAAGAGCGAACCCTTGCTGTTGAGCAGAATGGGATCGAAGGGCGGAACGGGACCGCTGGACGCGCCGAAGAGAGCCAAGAGGCCGCGGGGACGCAGGCAGTTGAGGCTTTTGTCGAAGGTGGTCTTGCCCACGGAGTCGTAGACCACGTCGACGCCCTTGCCTTTGGTGAGGCGCTTGACCTCGGCCTCGAAGTCTTTTTCGGTGTAGAGAATCACGTCGGATGCGCCGGCCTCGCGCGAGAGCTCGGCCTTGGCCTTGGTGGAGACCGTGGTGATAACGCGCGCACCGATGCGAGCGGCGATCTGCGTGAGGAGAAGGCCGACACCGCCGGCTCCGGCGTGGACCAGCGCGGTATCGCCCTTCTTGAGCGGATAGGTCGAGTAAGCAAGATAGTGCGCAGTCATGCCCTGCAACATGGCGGCGGCGGCGTGCTCCAGGCTCAAACCCTCGGGGACCTTGACCAGTTGGGCGGCAGGAACGAGAGCGTATTCAGCGTAGCTGCCAATGACACCGGCGGACGCGACTGCGTCGCCGGCCTTGAATCCGTTGACTCCGGGGCCAAGCTCTTCCACCGTTCCGGCGGCTTCGCTGCCCGGAATCATGGGGAATGAAGCTTTGTAGACGCCCTTGCGGAAGTAGATCTCAATGAAGTTGACGCCAGTGGCTTCGATGCGGATGAGAACCTGGCCGGCTTGAGGTTGGGGGATCGGCAAATCGACGAGCTCGAGAGCTTCGGGACGACCTGCGGCGTGGATCTGGATGGCTTTCATGTCAGGGTTAAGAATGAACCCTGGGGGCGGGCGACTGCAAGGGAATAGCAGGAGGGATTCCCATTCGCTGGCTAGAGGTTGTCGTCCTTACTCTCGGAGAGCAAGGTCCGCTCGTCGGAGGATTCCAACCGCACCAGGCGATCCACGGTGTAGGACGTGGAACGCTGGTTACTGTAGTAGTGGCGCACCTGCAGCTCACCGAGCAGGCCGAGAGCCAGCAACTGGACGCCGGAGACGATGAGCACCGAAGCGATGACGAACATCGGCCCGTGCTGCTCCATCAAATTCGCGTGGGGATTCATTAGTTTCAGTCCCAGCAGAATCGCGGCCATGATGCTGCCGGAGAGCATGGCGAGAACTCCGCAGCCGCCAAAGAAGTGCAACGGCCGGCTCATGTGCTTGAGCAGGAAACGAATGGTCATCAGGTCGAAGAAGACCTGGACGGTGCGGCCCAATCCGTAGTGGCTCCTGCCGCGGACTCGCTTGAGATTGCGTATCGGAATCTCGCAGATGGATGCGCCGTGCAAGCTGGCGAGGGCGGGAATGAAGCGATGCATCTCGCCGTAGAGAGGAATATTCTGGATGACTTCGCGGCGATAGGCCTTGAAGGTGGTGCCGAAGTCGTGGATGGCAACTCCGGAGAGGCGCGCGATGATCCAGTTGGCGCAGGCGGAGGGAACTCGGCGAAAGATGAAGTTATCGATGCGCACCTTGCGCCAGCCGGAGACGATGTCGTATCCCTCATCGAGTTTCTCGAGAAAAGCGGGAATGTCATTGGGATCGTGCTGAAGATCGCCGTCCATGGCAAGAATGAAGTCGCCCGAGGCGTGGTCAAAGCCGGCAGCCAGGGCAGAAGTCTGGCCGAAGTTGCGGCGGAGCTTGACGACCAGGACGCGGCTGTCAACGGCGGCAACCTCCTCCAGGAGCTTGTACGTGCGGTCGCTTGACCCGTCGTCGATGAAGATCAGCTCAAAAGAATCGTCCACCTGTTCCATGACTTGTTTGAGCCGTGCATACAGGATGGTTACGTTCTCTTCTTCGTTGTGGAAGGGAACAACGATCGAGTATTTCGCCATATTGCTCCTTTAGACGCCTAAGGTGCGCGAGGGATTCGGGGCAGTTCCTCAAAGCGAGACGGATGCAGTTTGTGCCCGGATGCAGAGACGAGGGCGAGAGAGGAACCGCCGGCAGGGCCGGCCTGGGATCTAACTCTGCGCCTCCATGTCGCCGAGCATTGTCTGCATCTCATTGAGGGCATGGCTATTACCGCTTCGCGCGGCACAAGCGACGCCGGCTTTGAGCCTTTCGATCGCCTGCTGCTTTCTGCCCGCGGCAGCCAACGTCTGCGCGGACATGAAATAGCCCGCAGTGTAATCAGGATCGTTGGCCAAAAGCTTATCAAATTCTGCAATGGCAAGGCTGGTCTCGCCCCGTTTCGCCAGTTCCATGGCGACCCCGTATCGGGCAAAGCTGTTTCCTGGGTCAAGCGCGAGAATCTCTTTCAATCCTGCGATTTTATCCATTTGGCCTGTATCCGGGCCGATTTCGCTCGATCGGACCGAGAGGGATTTGCGGTTTTGGCGCGGATTGCCCAAACTGGAACATGAAAGATGTGCAAGGACTCAAAGCCAAGGCCACCCCAGGTTCTATTTTAACTGGCGGGCGATGAAGACGGCAAAAAGAAGCAGTGGAAATGGAGGCGGCATGAACAGCCAGGAGATCCACCCCAAGGTGCGGACGGTGGCGAGCACGCAGTCAGAGAAGACGGAGATCGTGCTGCCCAACGACACCAACATGCTTGGCCATCTGCTGGGAGGGCGGCTGATGCACTTCATCGATCTGACGGGGGCGATGGCGGCGTACCGGCATGCGCGCACCAACGTGGTGACGGCGGCGATGGATCATATCGACTTCATCCGCCCGGTGCACCTGGGCGACCTGGTCACGCTGAAGTCGAGCGTGAACCGGGCGTTTACGAGCTCGATGGAAGTGGGCGTGAAGGTGTGGGCGGAAAACACGCGAACCGGCGAAGTGGCTCACGTGGCCAGCGCGTACCTGGTGTTTGTTGCCATGGACGAACAGGGGCGCGTGCAGCGAGTTCCGCAATTGAAGCCGGAGACGCCGGACGAGGTTCGCCGCTATGAAGACGCGCTGCGCCGCCGGGAGCACCGCGAGCGGGAAAGCACGCGGCGCTCAGAGGGCAAGCTGGCCGTGGCAGCGCTGGCCGATGCAGAAGAGAAACACTGAAAAGCAAGACGTGCGATCTGAAACAGCGGCGCGTCCGATCTGAAACAATCGAATCAGGAGCAATAAAAAACGATGGCTCATTCTCATGCCATGCCTTCGCCGGTCGCATTGCCCGGCGTTTCGAAGATAGTCGCGGTGGGTTCCGGTAAGGGCGGCGTGGGAAAAACCACGGTGGCCGTGAACCTGGCCATTGCACTGAGTAAGCTGGGCCAGCGCGTGGGGCTGATGGACGCCGATGTGTACGGTCCCAACGTGCCGCTGATGATGGGCAGCTCGCAGCCGCCGAAGGTGGGCGCGGGCAACATCATCGAGCCCAACCTGACGCACGGCCTGAAGACGATCTCCATCGGGTACATTTCGCCCGGCGACAAGCCGATGGTGATGCGCGGGCCGATGCTGCACCAGATCATCCGGCAATTTTTGCAGCAGGTGAACTGGGGCGAGCTGGACTACCTGATTGTCGATTTGCCGCCGGGGACGGGCGACGTGGCGATCTCGCTGGTGCAGACCGTGCCGCTGACCGGCGCGATCGTGGTGTCGACGCCCAGCGACGTAAGCCTGGAAGATGCGCGAAAGGCTCTCGAGATGTTTGCGCAGGTGAATGTGGAAGTGCTGGGCATTGTGGAGAACATGAGCCACTTTACCTGCCCGCATTGCCACCATGAGATTGACATCTTCTCGCGCGGCGGCGCTGAGCGCACGGCGAAACAATTCAACGTGCCGTTTCTGGGAGCGGTCGAATTGATTCCCGCCATCCGCGAGGGTGGCGACCGGGGAATGCCGGTAGCGCTTGCCGGACCAAAGAGCCCGCAGGCAGCGGCGTTCTACACCATGGCGGAAAAGCTGATGGAGCAGGCAGAGAAGGCTGCGGCGGCGGCGACGGATGTGATCGAGATCAAGTAGTCACACATGATCAAGTAACGGGCCGGTTGCCGCAGCGGGAATCATGAATCTGAAAAACAGAAAAGCGGGGCGAGCGCCCCGCTTTTCGTCTGTGTAACGCAGGCTACCGCCAGTGGCCTTCGACCAGAACCCAGCCATTGCCGCGCTGTTCCCAGCGATGGGCAACCCAGACGGCGCCGGGATGCGGTGGACGCGCCCAACGGCCATGAACCCAGACGTAGCGGTGGCCGTCCCAGCGGTGATAACCGTCGACCCATACCCATCCCTCGTGCGGTGGACGGTCATGATGCTCAACGATGGGTGGCGGTGGTGCAATGCGGACGACGACCTGCGCCATCGCAACCGCAGGAGAGAGACACAGAGCGAGCAGCCCTGCCAAAAAAGTTTTCTTCACTGGAATCTTTACCTCCGTGGTTTGGATCTGCCGGAATCGGGGAGCCTTTTCCTGGCGATTACAGCGTTTTCGATTCTGCTCTTAACAGAATGCCGGATGTCAAGTGGCAATTTCCTCAAGAAATTGCCACGCTGCACAATGCCGGCGATGTCAACAAGTGAATCGAAAGCGCTCTCATCATAACAACCCAAGGGCCGGGTATTCGTTGCGCGCTGTTGAAAAAAGCTCCCCCGAGAAGCTTTCCATCCGATGGAGATGCGGGTCCGGACCGATTGGTTAACCGGCGACCTCAACCGACTCTCTCGGCGCGAAGACGTTGCCCAGGCGCTGGATTTGCGCTCCAACGCCGATCAACTTCTCTTCGATGCGTTCGTAGCCGCGGTCCATGTGATAGACACGGTCGACGATGGTCTCGCCCTCAGCGACGAGAGCCGCCAGCACCAACGAAGCGGAGGCGCGCAGATCGGAACACATGACGGCGGCGGAGGTGAGCCGGGCCGGGCCGCGAACGGTAGCAGTGCTTCCATCGACTTTGATGTTGGCGCCCATGCGGACCAGCTCCTGCACGTGCATGAAGCGGTTCTCGAAGATGTTTTCGCGGACCAGGCTGACGCCCTCAGCCTGCGTGGCCAGGGCCATGTACTGGGCCTGCATATCGGTGGGAAAACCGGGATACTCCTCGGTGGAGATGTCGGCAGCGCGCAGTTCGGCGGCAGCTCGTACGCGGATGGAATCGGGGCCGAGCACGTCAATGCGCGCGCCGGCCTCCTGAAGCTTGGCAATGACAGCGCCAAGGTGAGCAGTGTTGCAGTTGGAGACGATGAGGTCGCCCGCGGTGATGGCGCCGGCAATGAGGAAGGTTCCCGCCTCGATGCGGTCGGGATTGATGCGGTAGCGCGCCCCGTGGAGGCTCGCGACTCCGTGCACTTGGATGGTGGCTGTGCCCGCGCCTTCGATCTGCGCGCCCATCGCGTTCAACAGCGCTGCGAGGTCGACGACTTCCGGCTCGCGTGCACAGTTTTCCATCAAGGTGTCGCCTTCGGCGAGCACCGCCGCCATCAGCAGATCTTCCGTGCCGGTGACGGTGATCTTGTCGAAGACGATATGCGCGCCGCGGAGGTGTTCCGCGCGGGCTTCAAGGTAGCCGTGCTCCTGGGTGATGACCGCGCCCATCTTCTCCAGGCCCTTGATGTGCAGATCGATGGGCCGGCCGCCAATGGCGCAGCCGCCGGGCATGGCCACACGCGCCACGCCAGCACGAGCGATGAGCGGGCCCAGCACAAGCGAGCTGGCGCGCATGGTCTTGACGATCTCGTAGCGGGCGACGGGATCGGAGAGCGTGCGGCAACAGATCGTTGTGCGATCCTGCAGCTCGCCTTCGCGCAACACGACTTCGGCGCCCATGGAAGCGAGCAGCCGCCGCTCGGTTTCGATGTCGCGAACGTGGGGAATGTTCTCGAGGGTGACTTCATCCTCGGTGAGGATGGCCGCGGCCATCGAGGGCAGCGCGGAATTCTTCGCGCCTGAGACGCGAATGGTGCCGACCAGCGGATTGCCGCCGCGTATGACGAACTTATCCATGAAATTGCGCGCTCACAGCTCCCGGCTATTAGCCGTCAGCACTCAGTGTAAACGCGAGCGGCAGTCTGCGCTGAGTTCTACGCCTTCAATGGGCGCGCGTTCCCCGGGACGACTGTTTGGCCGGCCGAGGAGAATCTCACCGCACTCCAGCGATATGAATCCGTGGTTCGGAGCTCGGCACGTTCGCTGAATTCCCGAGTCGGTTGCGCGGGCCGTTCCCAATTCGTTGTGGTTCTCCGTTCAAGTAGTTGACTACAGTTCATTGCTCACCTCCGTGGGGGAAGCACGGCTCGCGCCGCGTTCCCGGAACTTAGTTTCCGGTTTGAGCCGCGGTAACAAGATGCAGCGGCTCATTGAGCGTGAACAGCAGGACTGCGCCGTTGTCCAGCGTAGCCTGAGGATGGTCCATCAACAAGTGCACCGTGATCACGCTGGCGCCAATGATGCCGCCTGCGAGCGCGCCACCTGGCCCGCCGATAATCGCGCCCGTGACCACGCCCGCGCCCGTCGCGCCGCCGTACTCGATGCCGACTTTCTTCATGCGCGAGCCGGGCGCGATGGCGCCCTCGCTGCCGACGCGGTCGTTCGACCCCGGCGCGCCGCTGATCTGAGCGTAAAGATGGAAGCGTGAACCGTCGGCGAGAATCACGGTCTCAGGCTGCAGATGCATCGATCCGTGGCCGCCAAAGTGACCGCTCGACACCGAAGCAACCTTGCCGTCAATCTCCGACCCGGCGGGAATGAGGACCTGGCCGTCCTGGATCACGTCAGAGACAACGCGCGTGCGGAACGCGTCGCCGCTCTGGTTCATGGCGGTCGAGAGGCGATCCATCAAGCGAACGCGAATTAGAGCGCCTTCGCCGAGAGTGCCGGGCGGCAATGGACCCGGGTGAACGATGTCGCTGTCGGGATCGTTTGCCGCCGGGCGCTGGTTCAGCGCGGGGGCGGCGGATGTGTCGGGCGCCACCTGCACGATGCCGTCGTCAGTGCCGTCGGCCCCGTTGGCAGGAGTGTTGCCGGCCGGACCCTGGTTGGCCGGAATCGTGTAGAGCGACCCATCGAGAGAGTGGTGCGCCGTCTGCGCTTGCGGTTCGGCAGCGGGCTGCGGCGGCGCGTCAGGTTGCGCGGCCATGGGGTGACTGGGGGAGGGCTTGGCGACGGGCGCAGGCTCCGGCGCGGGTGTGGTGATGGTGTCATCGGGCGGAGGATTGGAAGTGCCCGCGTAAGGGCTTGGCTGGCTTGCCTGCTGCGCTCCCAATAGAGCGGCGGCAGCGGCCAGAACGCCAAAAACAAGAATAGTCCGTTTCATCCCGATCTCCTTTTCTCAGGCAAAGGTCACCTTACCTGCGTTAGACCCTGCGGAGACGGGAAAGTTCTGCGTTCGCGGCTTCAGCCAGCCGGCCACGAACGTAAAACTACCCAACATAAGCGTAGCGTGACATTCCACAATGGCGAATAGGTGGGCATTCGGCGAGTGCCGCGCGGGTCACGAATCAAGAGAGTAACCACCTGGGCGCTTCCGCGGCGGCTCGTCTGCCGTGTGACCGCCGCCACACGGGCGATACCCACCTGGTTTGCTAGAATCCGGAAGGATAGAACCATTTTTTACCCACGCACTTTTTCGCTGGACGGAGAGAGATTTTTGCACCGACAGGAGCTTTTGGGCACCATTCAAAGCGCCGCCGGAGAAGCCCTGGCCGTGGATCGCCGTCCCCAACTGAATGACCGGCTGCAGCACCGCATTTTGAGGAGCGATATGACTGAGATTGTTGCCATTCGTGCCCGTGAAGTCCTGGATTCGCGCGGGAACCCAACCGTAGAGGCGGACGTCATTCTGGAAAGCGGCGCGATGGGCCGCGCCATTGTGCCTTCGGGCGCTTCCACGGGCGAGCATGAGGCCGTGGAGCTCCGCGACGGCGACAAGAGCCACTACGGAGGCAAGGGCGTGCTGCAGGCGGTAGCCAACGTGGAGACGGTGATTGCGCCGGAGCTGGAAGGCATGGACGCGGCCAACCAGCGGCTGCTCGACCAGTCGATGATTGCGCTGGACGGAACGCCGAACAAGAGCAAGCTGGGCGCGAATGCGATTCTGGCGGTCTCGATGGCCGCGACGCGCGCCGTGGCGCTGACGCTGGAAGTTCCGCTGTATCGCTACCTGGGCGGGGTGAACGCAAGCGTGCTGCCCACGCCGATGCTCAATGTGCTGAACGGCGGCGCTCACGCCGACTCGAACGTCGACTTTCAGGAATTCATGATCATGCCCGTTGGAGCGGAGCGCTTCAGCGAGGCGCTGCGCTGGGCGTCGGAGACCTTTCACACGCTGAAGAGCGTGCTGAAGAAGAAGGGCTACAACACCGCGGTGGGCGACGAGGGCGGATTTGCGCCGTCGCTCAAATCGAACGCCGAGGCCATCGAGCTGATCCTCGAGGCCATTGAGCAGGCCGGCTACAAACCCGGCGAGCAGATCGCCATCGCACTCGATCCGGCGTCGAGCGAGTTTTACGACAAGGAAAAGAAAAAGTACGTCTTCAAGAAGGGTGACAAGAGCGAGCTCACGAGCGAGCAGATGGTCGGTTTCTACGAAAACTGGATTCGCCAGTACCCGATCGTCTCGCTCGAAGACGGCCTGGCCGAGGAAGATTGGGCAGGGTGGAGAATCCTGACCGACAAGCTGGGCGGGCGCATTCAGCTGGTCGGCGACGACATCTTCTGCACCAACATCAAGCTGCTGCAGCGCGGCATCGAAGAGGGCGTAGCCAATTCGATTCTTATCAAGCTCAACCAGATCGGCACCGTGACCGAGACGCTGGAAGCGATCGAGCTGGCCAGCCGATACGGCTATACATCGGTCATCTCGCATCGTTCAGGCGAAACCGAGGACACGTTCATTGCCGATCTGGCCGTGGCTACAGGGGTTGGTCAGATCAAGACCGGCTCGGTGAGCCGCACCGACCGCATCGCGAAATACAACCAGTTGCTGCGCATCGAAGAGGAGCTTAGCTCAGGCGCGGTTTATCTGGGACTGGAAAGCCTGAACTACAACGAGTAGGCAGTCAATGTTCGAATTAAGAACAGGGCGGGGCGCAATGCTCCGCCCTGTTGCCGTTTGACGCCTTCAATTCCTGCTTCGATGAGTCAGCCGCCAACTCGCCTCATTATCGACTCACGCCGGTGCTCGCAGCTTTGTTGACCGCCTGCTCGATTTGTGCGGCGTCGCCCAGATAATAATGACGAATCGATTTCAGGTCGTCGCCAAGTTCCTGTACCATCGGCACGCCTGTGGGAATGTTGAGATCGACAATCTGGTCGTCCGGAATGTCTTCGAGATACTTCACGAGCGCCCGCAGGCTGTTGCCATGGGCGGCGATCAACACCTGTTTCCCCGACCGGATGCTGGGAGCGATCACCTCGTGCCAGCAGGGCAGAAAACGGTCGACAGTGTCCTTAAGACATTCGGTAAGCGGGAGTTGCTGTTTTGTAAGGTTGTGATAGCGCGGGTCGTGCCCCGGATAACGCGAATCTGCTTCGTCCAGCGCCGGCGGGCGAATATCGTAACTGCGGCGCCAGATCTTCACCTGTTCTGCACCGTACTTCGCCGCCGTCTCCGCCTTGTTCAGGCCTTGCAGCGCCCCGTAATGCCGTTCGTTCAGCCGCCAGTCGCGCTCAACGGGAATCCACATCAGGTCCATCTGGTCCAGCGTGATCCACAAGGTGCGTATCGCGCGCTTCAGGACAGAGGTAAAGGCGATGTCGAAGGAAAATCCCTGCTCCTTCAGCATCAGGCCGGCCTGCGTGGCCTCTTCCCTGCCCTTGTCCGACAGGTCAACATCTGTCCAGCCGGTGAACAGGTTTTCCTTATTCCAGATGCTCTCTCCATGGCGAAGCAAAACGACTTTATACATCTCAGCCCTCTCTTTCCGAAGCCGTAATCTCTTTTTTCATTCCTGATTTGCTTCAATTATACGGACGCGTGCCGACCGCAAAGTGAAACCGGAACGCGAAAAGGCCTCCCGCGCAGGGGAGGCCTTTTGCATTAGGGGGGCAAATTTCGAGTCAGCGCGGACGCAGCGAGCGGAAGGCTGCCACGCGCTGCTCAATCAGGCGCGCCTGCTCGGCAGCGATGCCGCCCAGGTACGACGGGGCAGGCGTGGCCATGAGCACCAGCGCCATGGCGATAAGCGAGAAGCAGAGCCCGGCGATTCCTGCAGAAATCAGCATGTGGTACATGTCGAAGATGTCGAGGCCCAGGATTTTGAAGGCGACATGTTCCAGCGGTTTGATGTGCTTCAAAACCGCGAGCGCGAAGAGGAAGAAAAGCGCGGCAGTCGACGTGAGGACCGCCAGCGTGACGTCGAGGCTGCGATGGAACCTTTGACGGGCGCGGCAGCGGGCGCACTCGGCAAAATGACTTTCGTAATCACGGCGCATCTCAGGGGAGATCCCCGAAATATCGTAGCGCCAGCTTGCCAAAATTGCGCCTACAACCCGGTCGGTGCATTTGTTTCCAACCGTAGACATAGATGAATCACCCTGCAAAAGAAGTCAGTTTAAATGCCAAAGCTTCCACCTGCTGATGCGGTGAGGAAGCTACCAATTGGACGCAGAATCCCACGTGATCGATGCAAAGCGTCCCGAAAATACACTTCGCCACGACAAGCTTTCTGGCACCTTATTCCGGCCCATCTAACGTCTTTTTCTGGCCGTAATCTACTTTGATTCTACTCTTTTTGGCTAGAAACGGATAGCTGAAAGCGGCTGGTGTTGCTCAGCAAGCAACAGGCGGTTGGCAAGGAGGCTCGCCCGGCCCAGGAGGGCGCGCTCGGCCACAACCCTGGCGAGCTCCGGAAGATTATTGTTTTCAGAGAGATGAGCGAGAATCACGTAGGCGGCCTGGCCGTCGTAAGCGGTGGAAAGGAACTCGGCTGTTGCGTCATTGGAGAGGTGGCCGACGCGGGACAGCACCCGCTGCTTGACCGACCAGGGATAAGGGCCGTCGCGCAGCATTTCCAGGTCGTGGTTGGACTCGAGCAGGAGCAGGTCGAGAGCCTGGAGCTGCTCCTTGACGTTGGGCGGGATGTAGCCGAGGTCCGTGGCGAAGCCCATGCGGACGCCTTCGGCGCTGAGAACGAAGCCAACGGGATCGGCGGCATCGTGCGGAATCGTGAAGGGACTGAGGGCAATATCGCCGATGGAGAAAGGCTCGCCGGCGCGAAAGTACTCAATCGCAGGTAACCACGTGGGGTCTTCCTTGAGCGTGGGTGGTTCAGCGGACACGGGGTTGGTACAGGACTCTGGAGCCGGGTCTGGCGACGGAGCAGCCTGGGTCAGGCATTCGGCCTCAGCTTCCTCGGGATCGCTCTCTTCGGTCGCGGCTTCCTGGGTCGAAGCTTCCGGCTCGGCCTGGCGCTCGGCGGCTTGCTTGCGGCAGAGCTCGAGCCACTGCTTGTAGGTCATCTGGCGGCGCGGGGTGAGCCAGCGCATCCATGCGCGATGCGTCGCCTCAGTAAAGTAGACCGGAATCCCGAGCTTGCGCGCGGTCACGGCCAGTCCATTCACGTGGTCCTGGTGCTCGTGGGTGATGACGATGGCGTCGAGGGTTTCGGGGTCTTCGTCAGCCAGCATCATGCGGCGAAACAGCTCGCGGCAGCTCAGGCCCGCGTCGACGAGGATGCGCGTGCGCCCGCCGGAAACAACTGTGCTGTTGCCTTTGGAGCCCGAAGCCAGCACCGTGAAGCGCACCATGCATTGAGAATACAATCAACTGCGCCGGCCGAGAACAGAAACTCGAGAGCGATGCGGCACTGGATGGGGACTCGGCCAGTTTCTCGGATGGCTGCGATCGAATTCGAAGAGGGTCGCACATGAGATTCCGCCCGGTTCTTCTGTTTCGGGTGGCATGCGCAGCGATGCTGGCGGCGCGCGCATCGGCAGCCACGACATCGTGATGATAGGAGAAACTGTGGCCGATGGTGCCGTGATGGGCAACTTCCCGGCCCACCGCGGTGAATTTGCGGCGCATTGCCAGCCATGCCTGTTGTAAGCTGGTGCCGAAAGAGGAGAAAGTGTCAAGCGTGAAGCCTCGACTCAGCCGCCGCGATCTGATGGTCGGTTCGGCGGCACTGGCCGGCAGCCTGGCCATGCGGGGCGCAGAACTGCCCGTCGTGTCGCCGCAGCCCGGCGAGGACTTCGGCGGCTATCAGCAGCGGCGCCGCCGCGAACTGTGGAATCTGCTCGGCGACCTGCCCTGGAATCACCAGCCCGCGCCTCCGCGACTGGTGCGCAAGGAGAAGCATGAAGACTACACGCTGGAGCGCTGGGATCTCGACCTCAATGGTCTCGAGCCGGTGCCCGCCCTTCTTCTCATTCCCGATCGCCGCCAGCCTTCCGCTCCCGGGCTGCTGTTCATCCACTGGCATGCGGGCCAGTACGATCTGGGCAAGGAACAGTTGTTGCGCGGAACGGAGGTGCAGCCGCCGTATGCGGCCATCTGTGCGGAAAAGGGCCTGGTCACCCTCGCAATCGACAGTTGGTGCTTCGGCGAGCGCAAGCACGATCCTGACGGCCACCAGGGCGAGGAAGACGCATTCAAACTGATGCTGTGGCAGGGCCGTGTTCTCTTCGGCATGATGATCTTTGACGAGCTCCAGGCTCTCTCTTATCTCGCCAGCCGTCCTGAAGTCGACCCGCGCCGGCTGGGCGTCTTTGGCATGTCGATGGGCGCTACCAAGGCTTGGTGGCTCGCAGCCCTCGATCCACGCGTGCATACGGCCATCGATGTCTGCTGCCTCACCGACTTCGACTCGCTCATTGCAGCGCACGGCCTGCACCTGCACGGAATTTTCTACTATGTTCCCTCGCTGCTGAAGCATTTCAGCTCGGCGCAGATCAACGAGCTCACCGTGCCACGCGCCCACTTGAGCGTGAATGGCCGTAAAGATCCGCTCACCCCGCCCGATGGCGTGGAAAAGATACGCGACGCGCTGCTGCCCCTCTACCGCAGGTACGGACACGAAGAGGATTGCCGTATCGAGCTCTTCGATTGCGCGCATCAGGAACTGCCCGAGATGCGGGCACAGATCCTCGCCTGGATGGATCGTCACCTGGTGGCAGGCTGAGCCCCTGCCCCGCCAACCAGGCTCGTTCTCGTTCGTATTCCTGCGACAGCGCGTAAACCTGAGGTTTCCAGCCCCTGGAGGATGCGCGTGCGCCCGCCGGAAACAACTGTGCTGTTGCCTTTGGAGCCCGAAGCCAGCACCGTGAAGCGCACCGTGAATTGAGAATACAATCAACTGCGCCGGCCGAGAACAGAAACCGCAGAGCGATGCGGGCACTGGCTGGGGACTCGGCCAGTTTCTCGGATGGCTGCGATCGAATGCGAAGGGAGTCGCACGTGAGATTCCATCGGGCTCTTCTCTTCTTGTTTGCATGCGCCGCGATGCCGTCTGCCCAGGCGAGCGCGCAAGCTGCTCTCACCCCGGCGGCAAAAACGGCGCCTGCGCAACAAGCTTCGATCGTCTACCGCAACACACAGTACGGCTTCTGCTTTGTTCTTCCTGCCAGTTGGAAGGGGTACACGATTGTCTCCGAGGAGTGGCGCGGGACCATTCTCAGTTCCGGCCAGGTTGTTCACGGGCCGCAGTTGCTCATTCGCAACCCGAAGTGGACCGAAGAAAATCAATATCAGGATATTTTCATTATGGTCTTCACGCCCGAACAGTGGCAGAAAGTGGACGACGCAGAGATCTCAGTGAGCGCAGCGCCCATTGGGCCTCAGGAACTGGGCCATAACAACCGATATGTTTTCGCGCTGCCGCCACGGTGGATCGGCTACGCCGACGTGCTCGGCTGGGAGGACCTGGAAACCTGGATGCAGCAGAATCGACTGCAGGCTCCCTGCACAAAAAGTTCAACCGGCCCGGCAAAGTAGCGCCCCACGCATCGCCCGGTTTTGCTGGCGCCCCTTTATTGGGCCGTCGGAGATGCGGCGAGCGGCACTTCGCTCATCAAGCCCACGGGGTTGCCATCGGGGTCGCGGAGAAACGCGATCCAGAGCTCGTGATCGGCCATCCTCGCCACCAAATGCGGTTTCTGGATAAATTCAACTCCTCTGGCGGCCAGCAGCGCATGGGTCTCGTGAATATCGGCAACGCGAAAATACAAGATCGTTCCTGCGGATGACGGCTTGTCTGGCGAGGTCCCGATAGCGAAACGAATCTTGCCGCACTGAAAGAACGACATCGGGCCGGCATCAAACAGAAAATGCATGCCAAGAAAGTTCTGGTAGAAATCCTTCGATCGCTGGAGATCGCTGACTGTGACCGCAATCTGGCCGATCTCATCGAGGTTTACCGGGGCTGGATTTGGAGATGCGCCGTTGGTCACGCCGGCCTCCTTTTGCGACCTTCCAACATTACACAGCACCCGGCAGGGTGGCCGGAAGCTCGATGGAGACCACTGTTCCCCGCCCTGGATTGCTGACGACGTTGAAGCTGGCCTGGTTGCCGTAGAGAACTTCCAGCCGCTCCTGCACATTCTTCATGCCGATGCCGGCGCCGGCGCGGCGAATCGCGGAGTCCGGGCGGCCGGTCATGCCCACGCCGTCGTCGGAGACCTCGATGGAGATGCGGTCGCCCTCAAGGTGACTGCGCAGGGTAACGGTGCCGCCGTGAATGCGCGGCTCCAAGCCGTGTTTGATGCTGTTCTCAATGAGCGGCTGCAGCAGAATGCTGGGCACCAGAATCTCGAGCGTGCGCGGATCGATGTCTTTTTCGACGCGGAGCTTATCGGCGCCAAAACGAACGACCTCGATGTCGAGGTAATCGTCGGTGAACTTCAGCTCCTCGCGCAGGGGAACGTAAGCGTCGTGATCCTTGAGCAGCGCGCGGAGAATGTTGGCCAACTTGACGGTCATCTGGCGGGCCATTTCCGGCTGGCTGCGCACCAGCGAGGAAACGGAGTTAAGTGTGTTGAAGAGGAAGTGGGGGTTGATCTGGCGCTGCAAGGCGTCAAGGCGGGCTTCAAGCAGAAGCCGCTTCTGCTCTTCGAGCGACATCTCGACGCGCAGGGCATTCCACACCTTAATGGCGACCCCGACCGAGATCGGCGCGCAAAGCCAGACCAGCGCCTGCAGCCAGAGATTGCTGGCGACGAGCGCAAAGAGGCGATGCGGGAAGGCGCGGGCAATCCAGTCGCGAGCCATCTCCATAATGGCGATGAGAACCAGGAGCAGGAACTGGCGGTCGATGCGCGGCTTGATCAGGTTGCGGCGAACCCAGCGGTAAAGACTGAGATCGATAAAGGGAGTGAAGGACCAGATTTCTTCCTTCTCGACGAAGCGGCCGATCATTCCGGCGACGAGACCCAGGACGACATTGAAGGGCAGAGCCAGATATTCGTGGTGCAGGACGGCGGGGACAGACAACACGCCGCCGCTGAGCATGGCCCAGCCCGGCCCGATCAGCAGGCCGAGAAGAATGACGGTTTCAAAGGAGATGTCGGCGGCGAGAAAGTTGGGAACCCGAAACCGAAGCCAAACCCCGAGAGTCAGCGGCGCCAGGAAAAAAGCCAGCAACGCCAGGGTTTGCGGTTGACTGCGGCTCTCGGCAAAAAACAGGCGGCGGAAAGTGGAAACGCGCGCCAGCACGCTGGCCACCGAGGCCACCACGCCCAGCTTGACCAGCAGCGTGATCCAAATCAGGTTATCCGTCACAGGATCAATGTATCGCGGCGCGCGGCAGGGAATCTAATTTTGGGGCGGTCCGCTCAGCGGCGATTCATGTCGAGCCGCGTCTAGAGGCAGCCCTGCGCGGAGAGCTGGACACGGCAGGCCGAGCTGTCGGCCCGTAGAATGAAAGCATGGCGTTGGAGAGCGTGAAAAAAGTCGCCGAGGCGGATTTCCCCACGCGCTGGGGCAGCTTCCGCATCCTCGGCTTCGAGGGCGAGCGAAACGAAAGACAGCCGGGCTGCGAACCGGCGCAGGCCGTCGAGGGCTTGGTGGCGCTGGTGATGGGCGACATTCATGCCGCGCCGCCGCTGGTGCGCATTCACTCGCAATGCCTCACTGGAGACGTCTTCGGATCGCTGCGCTGCGATTGCCGTCTGCAACTGGAGATGGCGCTCAAGAAGATCGCCGAAGAGGGCGCGGGCATTCTTCTCTACGAGCAACAGGAGGGCCGCGGCATCGGCCTGATGGCCAAGCTGAAGGCCTACGAACTGCAGGACCAGGGGCTCGACACCGTGCAGGCGAACGTGAAGCTGGGCTTCGCCGCCGATTGCCGCGATTACGACCTGGCGGCGGGAGCATTAAAGCTGCTCGGGGTCTCGCGGGTGCGCCTGATGACCAATAATCCCGGCAAAGTGGCCGCATTGGAGACCGCGGGGATCACCGTGACCGAACGCGTGTCCGCGGAGGTCGAGACCCAGGAGAGCTTCGAGCGCTACCTGCGAACGAAGCAGGAGAAGATGGGTCACATCTTCGATCATCCCAACCCAGTCAATCGTTGACCGGCTTCGCGCGTTGACCAGCATCGCGCGGCATTTTGTGGATCGATTGCCCGGACGGATTCCACGCCGCCCCCCGGGATCGAAGCGCGGGAAAGGACCGCGCGCGCTGCTTCAGCATCGAGTTTGGCGGCGCTCGCCGCTGACCTGAGTCGCGCGCTGAACAGCGCCAAGTCCTTGAAAACCCATGCTAGAATCGCTGTCACTGGAGCTACGATGATCGAGACCGAATCGAAGGATGGCACGACGCCGGAGCTGACCGCCGAGATGATTCGCGCGCAGCTTGACCTACTGATTCGGGATGAGGTCTTTCGCTCCAGCAAGCGCTCGGTTGCTTTCCTCAAGTACGTGGTGGAAATGACGCTGAACGGATCCGCGGATCAGATCAAGGAACGCACCATCGGGGTCGAAGTTTTTGGCAGAGACCCATCATACGACACGAATCTCGATCACATTGTGCGCACCGCCGCCACGGAGCTCCGCAAGCGGCTGGCGACCTACTATGTCGACGAGAAACATCGCTCCGAACTGCGGATGGGTCTGATTCCGGGGTCGTATATTCCTAGGTTCACGCTCCCGGGCCAGGCTCGGCACGGTGCGCTCGAAACCGAAATCGAAGCGGGAGCGCCGGACACTGGGCTCGATACTCACGCCGCGCATTTTCAGATTGGCCCGGTTCCTGGGACGGTGGGCAGGAATTGGTTGAAGATCCCGGCGCCGTGGTGGGATCGATGGTATGTTGGCGCATCCGCGGCTGTTGTCGTTGCGGCCGCAGTCTTCGCCGGATACGCAGGCCTGCATCGAGCCAATCCAGAAGATCTTTTCTGGAAGCCGGTTCTGGACACGCCGGGCCCCGTGCTCGTGGCAGTGGGAGACCATCCCAACGGGCCGCCGACAATACCCGCCGTGGACGGGAGTGAAAACGCCGAGACTCCTGTGCCGAGTTCCGACTCGTCGCAAACAGTTCCCTTCGCCGATACCGTCACCATCGCCAAGGTCGTTGGCGCGCTCCAGGCCCGGCACAAACAGGTCCTTATCCGTAGAGGCACTGAAAGCTCCTTCTCCGACCTCAGGAGCGGCGCCGTGGTTCTGATCGGGGCCTTCAACAACGAGTGGAGCCTGCGGCTGACCCGCCAGTTGCGCTTTAGCCTGGCCCTGGATGTGGACCGCCACCTGATCTACATTCGCGACGCGAAGAACCCCTCGTCGCGCAGTTGGAGTTGGGGCACGAACCAGCCGCGCGAACCCGAGACCGGAGCCAACAGCCCCCGGCTGGAAGATTTTGCCCTTATCTCCCGCATCCGGGACTCGGAAACGGGGCACGTTGTGGTTGTGATCGGCGGGCTATACACCTACGGAACGGAAACTGCCGGCGAGTTCCTCACCGATCCAAAGTTGATGCAGGCCATCTCCCGGGAAACGCGGCTGAATGGCGCGGAGCAAAACCTGCAGATTGTTCTGGGCACAACGGTGACGGACGGTACCCCGGGCCCCCCCAGGGTTCTGGCGGTATCGGCTGAATAATCGCCCTTTTCCACAGGGGCCAGCGGCGTTTAGTCTTCTTATGTAAGTTTTAGAAAATAATAAAGATACTCAAAAATTCTGACCGTCAGGGACGGTATCTGTCTCATCAACTGTCAATCTGTTTCAATACAAACTTCGCTGCTTGTGATTTCGTGAGCCCGGTGCGCTCTGCTCCGGGCACGAAGCGATTGTTTGGAGTGTCAGCAACAAAGGTTCAGGAGGCTATATGAAGACTTTTCCCAAGTTGATCGGCTGTTTTGTCGCCGTTTTTGCGTTGTGTATCTGCATTCCCGGCCGGTTGTCCGCCCAAGGATTTGGCAGCATCAACGGTACAGTGACCGACGCGAGCGGTGCAGTGGTAGCCGGCGCCCAGATAACAGCCATCCAGGCTGCAACGGGAATCTCGTCGGAGACGACTTCGGGCAGCCAGGGTAACTTTGTGTTCCCGATCCTGGCGCCTTCGAATTACACCATTACCGCCAAGGCGCCGGGATTCGAGTCGTACACAGAAAAGGGCGTTTCACTGCGCGCGGACAACGCGGTGACGGTGAACATCACGCTGAAACCCGGCACGACCACCGAAACCGTGACCGTAAGCGCCGACACTGCCCAGGTGGACACCACGACGGGCACACTGCAACAGGTGATCGGCACTTCGTCGGTGAATGAGTTGCCCCTGAATGGGCGCAATGCAGCCGCCCTCACCGAGGAAGTGGCCGGCGTTACCATCGCGCCTCCCGCACAGGCCGACCAGGGGAATACCAAGACCTTCCCCACGGCGATTACGATCACCGCCAACGGCACATTCACGGGGCAGACCAACTACATGCTCGACGGCGGCAACAACGTTGACGAGTACACCAACGTCAACATGCCCTTCCCCATGCCCGATGCAATCCAGGAGTTCAGCATCGAAACCAACAACTACAACGCCCAATATGGCCAGAACGCGGGCGGCGTGGTGAACATCATTACCAAGAGCGGCACCAATCGCTATCACGGCGATCTGTTTGAATATGTCCGCAATTCCGACCTGAACGCGTCAAACTACTTCACCTACAATGTCAAGACAGGAAAAAACCCCCCGGACTTGCTCAAACGCAATCAGTTTGGCGGCACCGTGGGCGGACCGCTGCAGATTCCGCACCTCTTCCACAGCGACAAGACATTCTTCTTCGTCGGATATCAGAAGACAATCGACCGTGAGGTCGCGGCCAGTACGACCTCCATTCTGCCAACCATTGCCCAGGCGGGCGCGAACTCGTCCGGCACTTCACCGGGGACAAACAACCTGGTGTTTTCCGATTGCGCCTCAAATCCGCTGGATCCGACGGGGATAAACCTGGTTACCGATGCCTCGTGCCCCGCCAACTCCTCGCACACGTGGAAACCGGCTGCTCTCAGTTCGGTCACGGCCAACTTTTTGAAGTATGTCCCGGCGTTAACGTCGACTGGCTCCGTTTTCTACCAGGTGCCGAACGATTACGGCTTTGCCGAGATTACGGCCAAAGTAGACACTGAGCTAACGCCGAAGGACAAATTGACGTTCCGGTACTTCTCTGATGCGTACATCTTCCAGGGCCAGGAAAACCTTACGAACCTGCTCTCCATCGAAGACGGAGCCGCGAACCACTATTACAATTCGCTCATCTCCGAGACGCACACTTTCAGCCCTCACGTCGTCAACAACTTCATCATCAGCAATCAGCTTGACAACGACTCCCGCGGGCCGGTCACGCCGAACGGCATCGATGTGGCCGATCTCGGCGTCAATATCTGGCAGCCGGCGTTCAAGCAGATCAACCAGATTTATGTCGAAGGCGGGTTTTTCGAAATCAGCGTCAACCCCCAGGCCTTCTTCCGCCGGGATAACTACACGCTGACTGACGACATCCACTTCCTGATGGGAAGACACAACATCGACGCCGGTTTTCACGGCGAGGTGTCGAAAGTCGACGTGAACAACCTGTTCGAGCAGCCGGGGCAGTTCAACTTCGCCTCCGCCGCCAACGCCGCCAACGGCGACACCATGGCCGACTTCCTGTTCGGGTCTCTCTATCAAATGAACCAGGCGTCTGGGCAGTTCTTCAATCCCCGCGGCAAGTTCATTGGCGCGTATGTGCAGGATAGCTGGAAGGCGACGCGCAATCTGACGCTCGACTACGGCATCCGCTATGAGCCCTTCAAGCCCTGGCACGAATTGCAAGGCCGCATGGGCAGCTTCTCGCCGACGCTGTGGGCGTCGAACACACACTCCACACTGTATCCGAAGGCACCCGCCGGAATGCAGTTCGCTGGCGACCCGGGGTTCAACCCCAACGGCGTCAACTCCGCCTACAACCACTTCATGCCTAGAGTCGGCGTTGCCTATGACGTGTTTGGCAATGGCAAAACGGCCATACGCGGCGGCGGCGGTGTCTTCTTTGACAGCCGCATCAACAGCACCTTGTTCAACATTTACTCCAACCTGGCGCCGTTCATTACGTCCGTAGGTCTGCAATCCAGCCCCACCGGCTACGAAATGAGCTGGGCCAATCCCTACGTCACCGCCGGGGTCGCCAATCCCTTCCCGGCTCCTCAGCCGCCTCCGGCAACAACCCCCATCGGGCCGCAGAGCTGGCTGACCTACGATCCGTACCGGGGCTTCCACGATCCGGTGACCTACGACTGGAACCTGGCCGTTGAGCAGCAGATCTCGAGCAGCCTCTCCTTGCGTATGGCCTATGTGGCCGAGCGCAGCAGCCACGAGTGGGAAGATATGGAGCTGAACCCCGTCGTGGGCGCCGTGAATGGGGTAGGCGGAACGCGCGTCTTCAACCAGACCGGTTGCGCAACCACTAACAGTTGCTACACGGGCACCATCACCGCGGCCAACACCGGCGGCAACACCAACTACAACTCATTGCAGATCTCGGCTGAGCAGCGAGTCCGCTACGGCCTGACCTTGCTGTTCAATTACACCTGGTCGAGAGCGATGAACGACATGCCCTGGAACCAGGCAGCCACGTCGATTGGCAATAACAACTCCTGGGTTTACCCGATCACCGTCTCGAACTTCAAGAGACTGGACTACGGCCCGGCGGACTTCGATCATCGCAACGTTTTTGCGACCTCGTATGTCTACACGCTCCCGAGGGTCCTCAACGATGCGCCCAGCGTTGCCCGGTACATCGTCAACGGTTGGTCGACAACCGGCCTGATCCAGTATCGGAGCGGCGATCCGCTGACCATCTTCGCGAATAGCGGCAACATCGATGGCTCACAACAGAGCCGCGATCGCGCGGTATACTCCGGCAGCGGAGCTTATGGCAGCACCACCTGCGCCGTTGGCGCTGCAAATTGCAAATCGTGGTTGAACCCGGCTGCCTTCTCGAACCCCGCTGCCGGCGGCTTCGGAAATGTCGTGAAGGGCTCCTTTGTCGGCCCGCATTACGTGGATTGGGACGGCAGCATCGCCCGCAAGTTCCCGTTCGGCGAACGGGTCGGCTTGACGTTCCGCGCCGACTACTTCAACCTGTTTAACCACACCAACCTGGGCGATCCCAACACGACATGCGGCACCTCGGGCGCGGGTAACGCATGCAGCATCAACCCAGGTTCATTTGGCAAAATCACCAGCACCAGCCCGCAGAACTGGGCTGGCACAGCGCCGCAAAACGATCCGCGCATCGCGCAGTTGTCATTGAAGTTGGACTTCTAACAACTTTGGGGAGTGCGGCCGAATGCGACGCTCCCCAATTCACTTCTTTGAGCAATCGATGGATGGTCGAGTGCCGCGTCGAGCGGCAGGCGGAGGCCGTTTCTATCTCTGAAAGCAACCTGGGCAGAAGTGTGAAGGCCACTCGATGACTCAAAGAACAGGAATCCCGATAAAAAGTACGCCGCGAAAACTCTTGCTGGCCATTTGCCTGGCGGGGGCGCTCGCGGCAGCGCAGGCCCAGGCTCCGCGCCCCGCCGCGCAAGCGATGTACCGCAATCCTATTCTCTTCGCCGATTACTCCGACCCCGACGTCATCCGCGATGGCTTGAACTACTATCTCGTCGCGTCCACATTTCACTTCGTGCCCGGCATTCCCATTCTGCAATCGAGCGACCTTGTCCATTGGACGATCATCGGGCACGTGGTCGACCGCCTGGATATGGATCCGCGCTACAGCATGGTCGGCGGCAACCGTTACGGCAAAGGGGTGTGGGCGCCTTCGATCAGAAAGCACAATGGCCGTTTTTACGTTTATTTCCCCACGCCCAGCGAGGGGATTTACATGAGCACGGCGGAAAAAATTACCGGGCCATGGAGCGAGCCTGAAGTCGTGATTGCGGGTGCGGGCCTTGAGGACCCCTGTCCATTCTGGGATGACGACGGCACCGCCTACCTGATTCACTCCATGACCGGCGCCGGCCCGCTCATCCTGCACCGCATGTCGCCCGATGGCAAGCATGTGCTCGATGAGGGAAAGATCATCGTCCAGGATCCCGTGCACCTGCCGGTTCTCGAAGGGCCCAAGCTGTATAAACGCGACGGCTACTATTACATCTTTGCTCCGTTCGGAGGCGTGGGCAGCGGTGCGCAGGCAGTGCTGCGCTCGCGACAGATCTATGGACCATACGAACATCGCGTGGTGCTTGCGCAGGGCTCGACCAACATCAACGGTCCGCATCAGGGCGGCTATGTTGAGACGCCCGACGGTGAGGGATGGTTCGTCCATTTCCAGGCCGACGGAGCGCACGGCAGGATTGTGCACCTTGAGCCGGTGCATTGGCATGGCGACTGGCCGGTGATCGGCGCCGATCCTGACGGCGCGTCGACCGGTCAACCCGCGCCCTCCGGCCCGATTCCGGGGAATCCACACGTGGAGTCGCGGCAGCGGCCCCAGACTTCCGACGACTTCAACGCGGCGAAGCTCGGACCGCAGTGGGAGTGGAACCACAATCCGGACGATGCGCACTGGTCGCTCAGCGCCAGGCCCGGTTATCTGCGCCTCATTCCCATGGAAGCCGACAGCTTGCTCGATGCGCGCAACACTCTTACGCAGTGCATGCAGGACAACGCCTTCGAATTCACCGTCCGCATGGATTTGGCGGGCATCAAGCCCGGCGTGCACACCGGCTTAGCCATGTTTGAAAAATCCGCCAGTGGCCTTGAGATTGAGCAAGTGGGCGCGACAAGGCGAGTGAATTTCTTTCACCTTCAGGATCACACTGCAGGGCCGGATTTTTCGCAGTCCCTGATTGAGCTTCGCGTGCGCGTCGACGGCGACCAGGCTCGCTATTCCTACAGCCTCGACGATGGCAGGACCTTTCACGAGCTTGGCGCGGACGCGCAGATTCGATTTAGCTGGTGGAAAGGGTCGCGGCCTGCTCTCTTCGCTTACACCACACAAGCCGCCGAGCCGGGGGCCGTCGACATCGACTGGGTCCACTACGAGCCATTGGGCCCGAACCCCTGGTAATTGCGCAAACCATTTCACGGAACTGCCGAAGGGAACAAAGATCCAAAATGAAAACACGGCGAGAGTTCATCGCAGAGGGAGCCACGGCAGCCGCAGTTGCCGCGGCCGGGCCGGCGGCACTGCTCATCGAGGGTTGCGCCCATCCAGCCGCCATTCCGCCCGTTCTGTCCGCCTCATTCCACGACGTTGCGGGTTCGCGCTCATTGCGAGCTCATGCGCGCCATCACGGCCTGGTCTTCGGCTCCGCGGTCATCATTCACAATGTGCAGAACGATCCCGATTTCGCTGAGTTGATCGGCGAGCAATGCGGCATTGTTGTGCCCACCGGCGAGCTCAAGTGGATCGCGCTGCGCCCTGCTCCCGATCGCTACGACTTCTCCCGTCCCGACTTTCTGCTTCAATTCGCGCAACGCAACCATATGCTGATGCGCGGCCACACGCTCTGCTGGCACGAGTCCGTTCCAGGCTGGATTCAGACCCCGGAGAATCGTCCCAAAACGCAGCAGTTCTTTGTCGATCACATCACCACCGTCTGCAGACACTTCACCGGCCAATTGCAATCGTGGGATGTTGTCAACGAGGCGATTCTTCCCGCGGATGGCCAGCCCGGCGGCCTGCGCAAATCTTTCTGGTACGAGCAAATCGGACCCGATTACATCGATCTGGCCTTCAGGACCGCGCGCGCCGCCGATCCGCACGCCAAGCTCACCTACAACGACTACGGAGTGGAATACGACAACGACGACAATGCGGAGCGGCGCCGCCTGATCCTCGATCTGCTGCGCGGCATGCAGAAGCGCGGCGTTCCGCTCGATGCGGTGGGCATCCAAAGCCACGTGAAAGCTGCCCAGCCCACCACCTTCGGCAAAGGCCTGGCCGGCTACATTGAGTCCATCCGCCAGATGGGGCTTGAGGTCTACCTCACCGAAATGGATGTGAACGAAGACGACATCGCCACGGACGATCCGGCGAAGCGCGATGCCATCATCGCGCAAACTTATACTGACTACCTCCGCGTCGCTCTGGCCAACCCGGCCGTGAAGCTGGTGCTCACCTGGGACCTGAGCGACCGGTTCACATGGCTCAACAATGGGCCAACGCACCATCGCAAGCAGCCCAATCGCCCCCAGCGGTCGCTCCCCTTCGATCGCGATTACCGCCCCAAAGACGCCTTTTTCGCGATTCGGGACAGCTTTGATCATCGCTCCGTCAAGTAACGCCCGGGATTCGGCCCGGACCGGCTGCCTGTGGGAAGCCGGGCAGGTTATCGCTCTGGTGACCCTTTCGAGGCATAGCCACCTGTTGCAATTTTCCGTGTATTCTGGAACTGATTGCCGCGGGGCTTTTGCCGCGGCAACCCCGGATTTGCGCTGACGACTCGTGGGTTGAGTCAAGGAGATTCGAATGATTCGCCGCTACGCTTTTCTCCTGGCCTTGATGCTGGCCGCCGTTGTGCTTCCGCTCCGCGCGCAAACCGGATGCGACGATTCGCCGGAAGATCAAACCATCGTGCTGGCACTGGTGGGTGGCGCAGGCGCTCTGGTGGCGAGTGTGCGGGCATCGCGCAGCCGCAAACGCTAGAGCGGTTCCGCATTTGATGTAGCCACTTCCTGCTTTCGTGCAGGGTGGATTCTTCTTAAGGAAGAATCCACTTGGCGTTCACGGCTTCGGGACACAGTAACTGCGGAACCGCTGTAGCCTGCAACCGGCGAGCGCGCTCCTGAATAGAATGGGGAATACAACGGTGAAGCTTCCCCGCATTATTCTCTCGCTTTCGATCTCTGCTTTTTTGGCCGCCCCTTTTTTCTCCGCATTGACCGGGTGTGGCGGCAGTGTCTCCACAGGTGGAGGAGGGGGTGGTGGCGGCGGCGGCTGCACCCCAAGCGTCAGTTCCAGCACGCCCGCTTCCTGCCCATCCAGAAGTTCTGTCGCGGGCGTCGCTTTCACAGGCAAGGTCCAGGCCGCCGGAAAGCCTGTGAGCGGCGCATCCGTCCAGCTCTACGCAGCCGGCAACTCAGGAAACGGCTCCGCGCCCACGCCGCTGCTGGCCACCGCGCTCGCCACCGCCGCCGACGGCACTTTCAGCGTTCCGGCCGGATACACTTGTCCCTCGGCGCAGACTCCTGTTTATCTGGTCGCGAATGGCGGACAACCGGCCTCTGCTGCATCGGCAAACTCTTCTCTCTGGCTCATGACGGCTCTCGGTCCCTGCGGCAGCATCAACTCGGGAAGCTCGTTCGTCGTGAATGAAGTCACAACCGCCGCCTCGGTTTGGGCGCTGGCTTCGTTCATGGCCGCTGGCGGCAATGTCGGCGCCAGTTGTACGAATACGACGGGTCTCGACAACGCATTCCTGACTGCCAACAATCTCGCTAATCCGGTCACCGGCGCTTCGCCCGGAGCCGCCCTTCCATCCAATCTCGCCGTGCCCACCAGCAAGCTGAACACGCTGGCCAATGCGCTGGCCTCGTGTACCGCGTCTGCCGGCGGCAGCGCCTGCTCGCCGCTGTTCAACGCCGCCACAACCAGCAGCGTCCCCGGCGACACGCTCGATGCCGCACTCGACATCGCGCGCGCCCCCGCTAACAACGTGGCCGCAATCTATACTCTGGCCTCGGGCAGCGCAACGTTCTCGCCGGCTCTCACTGCAGCGCCTCCAGACTGGATGCTGCACAACACCGTCTCGGGCGGAGGAATGAGTTCGCCCGCATCGGTCGGCGTGGACGCATCCGGCAATGTCTGGGCCTCAAGCTACTTCAATGCCGTGTCGGAGTTTTCTCCCAGCGGCGCTGCTGTCTTCCCTGCCGGAATCACTGGATCGGGGATCAACGAATCCTATGGCATGGCGCTCGACGTCCAGGGCAATGTCTGGATCGCCAATGAGCAAACCGCCCCGGACAGCGGCAACGGCAACGTTACCGAGCTGAATTCTTCAGGCCAAGCCCTTTTGACCGGAATCACCAGCGGAGGCATCTACTTTCCCATCGGTGTGGCCGCCGACACCAACGGCAATATGTGGTTTGCCGACTACGGCGACTCGAAAGTCACGTTGCTGTCGAGCTCCGGTTCGGCGATTTCGAGCTCCGCCGGCTGGGGCGGCACATCGCTCGCGTTTCCCGTCGCCGTCGCCGTCGACGCCAGTCATAACGCGTGGGTCGCCAACCAGGGTGGCCTGCTCCCGGTTACCGAAATCTCCGCGGACGGCTCAAAGGTGACCAATTACAACTGCGATTGCAATGGAGCCTCGGGCGTTGCCACCGACCAGAGCGGCAACGTCTGGATCGCGAATTACTACGGCAACAGCGTCAGCGAGGTGAATACCTGCGGAACGCTCAAGCTGGACGCCGCAACGGGCGGCGGCTTGCTGCGTCCCCAGGGAATCGCCGTCGACGGCGCGGGAACGGTGTGGGTGGCCAACTTCCAGGGCAACTCGTTCTCTGAGCTGGGCGGCTCGTCGAGCGCTTCGCCGGGTACGTTTCTGTCGCCCGCAAGCGGATTCGGAACCGACGCTTCCCTTCTCGATCCATACGGCCTCGCCATCGATGCCAGCGGGAATCTCTGGGTAACCAACGCCGGAAAAGACACGCTGACGCAATTTATCGGAGTCGCGGCGCCGGTGAAAACTCCGCTGGCCGGCCCGCCGCAAACTCCCTAGGCGTATCGACACATACGGGCGCGCAATATACGCGAGCCCAGCGGGATGCAATGATATCCAACGAGGGGCTCGCAGTTTCCATGGCAGAAGAGCTGGCACTCGCGACACCGCAAGCGGATCAGGCCGCGCTCGATCCGGACGCGGATTCCCGCCGGCCGACAAATCCGTCAATCGCGCTTTGGTGCTCCATCGCCATTCTTGCGGCGGCAGGCTGCCTCGGCATCGAGCGCGAGCTCGCTCTGCTGTGGCGATGCTGGACCACCGATCCGCTGCGCTCGATCGGCATGCTCATTCCGCCGGTCAGCATCATCCTCACTCTCCGCGTCTAGCAGCAAAACGGCTGGCAACTGCGCGGAAGCTGGTGGGGTCTGCTGGTAATCGGCACAGCATTTTTCGTCAGCATTCTGCGCGCCAGCGCCGAACTCTTCGTCACCGCCGGCGGCGCTCTCGTTTCCCTCATCCCGCTCACCTTGCCCGTCTATCTCTATGGCAGCGGCATTGTGCTCCTGTTTGCCGGGACGCGCGTCTGGCGCAAGGCGTGGTTTCCCGTTGGGCTGTTGCTGCTCTCGCAGCCCGTGCCCGTCGTCACCAGCAGCATGATCGACATTCCGCTGCAAAACATCTCGGCCCGCGTCGCGCGCGATTTCGCCACGCTCATTCACTTCGCGCCCACCACGCCGCAACTGCGCCTCATGTTCGCGCCGGACTTCGGCATGTTCATCGCGCCCGGCTGCGACGGCATTCGCGGCGCGATCACTCTGGGATATTTGGCTCTCGTCCTCGGCTATCTCAAGCGCGTTTCGCTGCGCCGCTGAGCGGCCTACGTCATTGGCGGCGTCCTGCTGGGTTACCTCTTCAACTTCATCCGCCTCTGCGTTCTCGTCATCTATTACTGCATTGCCCTCGGCCATCCCGCTCTCGAGGGCGTGGCGAAGCAGGCGGACTACGCCATCGGAAGCTGCTTATTTCTTGTGGCGATCCTGATCTTTCTCCGCCTCGCGAGCTTGAAGGAAGGGAAACCAGCTTCGGAAGATTACGCGCCCGTCGCCGCAGGGCCATCGCCGCGCGTTGCAAGTCCAGGGCGCCTCGTCGAAAATCCGGCACCGCGGGCCAAGAACCTCTTCATCAAGTGTGCGGCCTTTGCTGTCGTGCTTCTCGCCGTTCTGGCGCTGCCCTCCTCGGCGTTGCGATCGCGGCAAAGCGGTCCCGCCTCAACCTCATCTTCGACTGCGGCCCTCGCCCGCTTCCCGAAGCAGATCGGCAGCTTCGCGCTCACTCGCACCTGGTACGAGCAATCCGGCGGGCAAACACTGGTCGAAAGCGGCGCCTACTCCGCGCCCTACTCCGCACACGGGTCGGATGAGATCATCCTCGCCATCTGGGTTGCGCCCTTTGTCTACTATCACGATGCCAACTCGTGCTGGCTGGCGCGCGGTCTCACGCCCGATCTCGCCACATCCCTGCCCTTCGTCACCGCGCAGGGCAGGTCCGCCGACCTCAGTACCGGCTTCTACAACGACGGAGTCACCGACAGCATCGTCGTCAGCCTCGCCTGCACGCCGGGCTCCTGTTCGCAGTCGCAACAGGTCGCCTCGAAGGGCCGGTTCAGCTTTGTCGTTCTCAAGCCGCAGATTGGCGAGCTTGCCGGCGGCGAAGCGCATCCGGTTCCCATCATGATTCGCATCGACCATCTTCAAACCGATCAGCCTCATTCGGGCGCGCCAAAGGCGGCCACGCAAAGCGCTCTCACCGCTGAGGCACAGAAGTTTCTCGCCGGCCTCGATCCCATGAGCCTGAGCCAGGCGTTTCAGTGAAGCGCGTCAAATGGCCTTCCTAGCAAGGCCCACCGTCGGGCGGCGAAGGAGGGAAAGCTGGCGAACGCGGGCCTCTTGTTGAGACGGAGATCGGTGAGTGGCTCCGGAGGTTTTAGCTCTTCTTTGCCAACGAGTAGTCCAGCATCCGCAACAGGTAGCTGGCTACGAATAGAAGCTCCAAGGCCTCTTCAGGCTTCAAATTCGGCAGTTGATGTTTCTCATGCGCGTATGCGTTCCGAATCCAACCCAAAGCGCCACTCAATACGTTGGTCAATCCTTGCTGATACGCGTGCTTGCGCGCCCTATTGAGCTTCGGATACGGCAATTTCAATTTCTTCGCATTGAAAAGCGCATATACAACGTCCTTACCCTGCGTACTCTTTATTGCTGCATTACGTGAACTATCGCGGATTTCATTTAAGCGATTCTCGTAAAGCTCAAAGGCTGCCGGGACGACTTCTTTCAATCTGTTTTCGCGGAAATAGTGAGCAAATCCGCGCAACTCTGGAGCAAGCAGTTCAATGGCGGATAACATTTCTAGATTGACCGCTGCAGTATCCGAGTTTCTTGCAGCATTCAGGCCGTCATCGGTAACACAATAGAATCCTTGGCCGCCGTCTCGGATATATCCATTATTGACGAGATATTGCCAGGGTGCGGATAAGAGATAGTCTCTTACAGCGATCGTTTCCATGATCGGGAACCCATCGGTGAGCATTCAGCCATATGCTTGCAGTTGAAAGTTCATCTTGCCAAATGTAGCTGGCGGCGGGAACTGCGTTGCGAGACGGCGAAGCAAAAGCAATGCTTGCTTTTGAATGGGCGTCGACCGTAAACCGTCAAGTGTCCCTGCGACGCTGGCGATGCTCGTGAGCTTCCAGTCTTCCATAAGAAACCCATTCCTCGACAGTCCTCCGTTTCATTAGTGATCTCTCCGCCTTCAGTTTATATATCGATTTTGGAGGGCGTCACTACGGATGCCGATTGACCCCGGATTGTCTCGGGGCAATGGCGGGGACGACGGGGCTCGAACCCGCGACCTCTGCCGTGACAGTTAGAACCGGAAACCTAACTCATTGATTCTAAAGTGCACTGATGGCTCAGAAAGCGCTCAAAAGCACTCATTTTGAGGCTTCAGCACCCTAATCGTAAGCGTCCCGAGTTCCCCTCTGGCATGGGGTTGGGTGCGAGTCGGACTATGCCGTCATGGGTGTTGGAGAGGAAGCAGGTAGGGTACGGCCGGTCCGCCGGTGGCGGACGGTATCGGAGAAGCGGCGCATAGCCGAGCAGACATTGGAGCCCGGTGCGAGTGTGGCGCTGGTGGCTCGTGCGCACGGGGTGAACGCGAACCAGGTGTTTAAGTGGCGTCGCGCACCGAAGCGGGGCGAGCTGAGCGAGCCCGCGGCGGCATCTACGGCACTCCTTCCCGTCACGTTGTCAGCTGCTTGTGAAGCGGCCAGCGATACAGGAGAGATTGGCGCGAAGGAACAGCCTACATCTGGCGGCGCGATTCACATCGAACTGCCGGGGCGGGCCTTGATCAGTGTGGAAGGCAGGGCCGATGCGGTGGTGCTGCGCACGGTGCTGGAGAGCTTACGCAAGTGATCGAGTTCCGCGCAGGAACGAGGATCTGGATCGCTGCCGGTGTCACCGACATGCGTCGCGGCTTTCATGGTCTGAGTGCCAAGGTGCAGACGGTTCTCGAACAGCAGCCGTATTCCGGCCACGTGTTTGTCTTTCGCGGGCGCAGGGGCGACCCGATTAAGATTCTCTGGTTCGATGGTGACGGTTTGTGTCTGTTCGCCAAGCGTCTGGAGCGAGGACGGTTCGTCTGGCCACAGGCCACGGAAGGAACGGTTTCACTGACGCGAGCGCAGTTGTCGATGCTTCTGGAAGGCATTGATTGGCGGAGACCTGAGCGCACCTGGGCGCCGCAGCTCGCAGTGTGAGTGACAAGTGTGATTCCCCTGTATTCATGCGGGTTTCGTACCAGTTTTCCTCGCATCTTCATGGCATACTGCGTTCATGGATTGCGCATCGCTCCCCGATCTCGATTCGCTTAATGTGGAAGCGTTGAAGGCGCTGGCCATTCGACATCGAGTTGAGATCGCCGCCCAGAGAGCCGAGATCGCAGCCAGGGATGCGGCGATCGCAATCCGGGAAGCCGAGATTGCATCCAGGGATGCGGAGATCGCACAACAGCGCCAGACGCTTTCAGACGAGCTCGCGGAACTGCGGCGTTCCAGCAGCGAGCAGATCGAGCATCTGAAGCTGGTCATCGAGAAGCTGCGGCGCAGGGTGTTCGGCATCAAGAGCGAGAAGATCGTTATTCAGCTTGAGCAGCTCGAACTTCATCTGGAAGAGCTGGAGTCCTCGCAGGCCGAGATGGAAGCCGCCGTGGAGCGAGTGCTGCCGGCTGCGGAACCTAAGACGAGATCCCGGCGCAAGCCGCTGCCCGAGCATCTGCCGCGGGAAGTTGTCAGCCACGCTTTTCACGGTGACTGCTGCCCCGACTGCGGCGGCCAGTTGCGCCAGTTCGGCGAAGATGTCTCCGAACAACTGGAATACATCCCCGACAGCTTCAAGGTCATTCGCCACGTGCGGCCGAAGTTCGCCTGCAGTGGCTGTGAGCACGTGGTGGAAGCGCCCGCGCCATCCCGTCCGATTGAGCGTGGCCTTGCCGGACCAGGGCTGCTGGCCCACGTGCTGGTTTCGAAATTCGCAGATCACTTGCCCCTCTATCGACAGTCGGAGATTTACGCCCGCCAGGGAGTTGAGATTGAGCGCTCCACGCTGGCCGGCTGGGTAGGCGGAGCCAGTGAGTTACTGGCTCCGTTGATCGATGCGATTCAGAAGCATGTGCTCGCAGGAGCCAAGCTTCACGCCGACGATACACCGATGCCGGTGCTTGCGCCTGGCAGTGGCAAGACCAAGACTGGACGTCTCTGGACCTACGTGCGTGACGACCGGCCCGCCGGTGAAGATACCGCGCCCGCTGTCTGGTTCGCGTACTCGGAGGATCGCAAAGGCGAGCATCCGCGGCAGCATCTGAAGAACTTCAGGGGCGGCCTTCAGGCGGACGCCTATGCAGGGTTCCATCATCTGTACGGCGATGGCGCCATTTATGAAGTCGCTTGCTGGGCGCATGCACGCCGCAAGTTCCACGAGATCCATGTCATTTACGCATCACCCACAACCACCGAGGCTCTGGCCAGGATCGGTGCTCTCTACGCGATTGAAGACGAAGTGCGCGGCAAGCCCGCCGATCTAAGGCTGAGCGTTCGTCAGGCGCGAGCAAGACCACTGCTTGAGGATCTGCGTAAATGGATGGAGAAGGCACTTCATTCGCTGTCAGCGAAGAGCGAAACCGCGGCTGCGATTCGATACGCGCTCTCGCGCTGGCGTGCCCTTACGCGATATACCGAAGACGGATTGTTGGAGATCGACAACAGCGCGGCCGAGCGAGCTCTGCGGGCCGTGGCTCTTGGACGGAAGAACTATTTATTTGCGGGTTCCGATTGCGGTGGAGAACGGGCCGCCGCCATGTACAGCCTGATCGGATCGGCACGGCTGAACGGCCTCGATCCGGAGTTCTATCTCCGCACCGTGCTCGCCCAGATCGCCGACCATCCCATCAGCCGCATCGAGGAACTGCTGCCCTGGAACCTCGCCCTGTCTATACAGACCCAATCCTCCCAGGCCGCTTAGACACACTCATCAGGTGTCCACCAAAAAGGTAGTGGGCACTTCATGAGATGACTCCTCAACTTGGTCAAGAGGGGAGATCGGGACGCTTACCAATCTGCTCCGGTGTCTGCTTCCTGCCTCGTGCCATTCCAGGCTCCTTTCATTCCAGTTTCTCTCACTCCAACTGGTACAAAAGGGCCGGGCACTCCAGGCCCTGGCAGAGATGGCGGCCTCGTCAGCGATGTTTGGATTCAAGGTGCGTTCCCAAGCAGGCAGAGCAACGATTCCCTGAATTCGCTCGCGAAGAGTGGGCTGTTTCCAGAAGACCTTGCAAAGTACCTCGACGTTAACCACAAATTCCCGGCTGGACGACTTCTCTTCGAGCACCAGTCAATGTCGATCCGCGCAGCGAGCCAAACGCTTCAGAGTGGAAAACCGTCGATTGTGGTAACAGCAGGAACCGGAGCAGGCAAAACCGAGTCATTCTTATTGCCCATCCTCTCCAGGCCTATGGGATCGACCACGCAAGCAGGACGCCAACGGAATGCGATGGCAGCCAGGATCGCTGTACGAAGTCTTCGGTACAGCGACCCTGAAACCGCCATAAAAGCGCGCCGCTCCCCAGCGCCCTACTGGACAAACGTGACGATGCTCTGTGCGGGCAAGGAGTAGTAGAACTGCCCGCCCGTGACCGTGACCGCCGACTCTGGCACCAATCCGGCAGCGGAAGTGCTCTGGGTAGGCGTCATCGAGGAAATCGTCGTGGGGGCGTCGCTTAACGTGAAGTTAATGTTCTGCACGGTCGTGCTGGTGTTGGTGGCCACGATCACGTAGTGCCGGGTACCGCTGACCGTCCCGGTGTATGCCGAGACGTAGACGCCTGCCGTCGGGCTGGCCGTGGCCTCCGCGCGTAAGTAGCCTGGCTGGATGAACTTCGAGTACTGACCCATTACGTCGCCCGTCACCGTCACATTTCCGCTGTAGTCGACCAGGCCGCAGGTGCCGGCGTTGGTTGAACAACTGCCGGTGGTGTAGCCGAAAGCTCCCCACCAGACATAGGCATTGTATTGGCCGTTAACCAGGGAGTCATGGATGTCTATGGCGTAGGGCACCAAGGCTTGAGCGAAAGTCAGTTGTGCCGAGCTCAATGGGCCGAACTCGGTCATCCAGATTTCCTTCGGTGTATCTCCGGCGGGAACGGAATAGGGTGCCGTCGGAGGACCGCCGTAAATGTGGCCTCCGATAATGCTTACGCGGCCCTCCGCATTCGGGTCGTTGAGAGTCGCTGCGGCATCAACCGGATTGAAGACGTCCGACTCCGGCATGATGAGTTTGGTGGAATACGGGTCCGAGGTGATTGTGGAGGCGTTGTTTGCTACCCAGGTATCCATCTCCTCGGGCGTCCAGACGCAGGATTCGTACGTGACGTTCTCTTCCGGTTCATTCTGCATCGAGATCGCGTAGAGGTTGAAGCCGGCGTTGGTGTTGAAATATGTGACAAAATCCTCCAGGTAGGCGGCATAGTCGGCATAGTGGCTCGGATCAAGATAGCCGCCACAGTAGCCGGTTCCCTCGGAGCAACTGTTGAATGACTGATTCCACGTTTCGCCGTCATCCGAGACACTGCTACCACCGTTAAGCTTCCAGGCGGCCGGGGGCGACCACGGCGATGCAAAGACGATCGCATTTGGGTTGTTGGCGACGGCTTCCTTACCGTTGGCAAGTTCCTGGTCCCACTCGCCGGTTTCATATGGATCCAAATAGGTGCCACCACCACTTGCCGAGCCCTCGGGATCGATGCGCACGCGCAGGATGCTGAGGTTGAGGCCGCTGGTTGGGCTGAACAGTGCCGTGGCCGCCTTTGGGGGCATTGTTCCGAGCCACGCCGTCGATCCGCCAAAGCCGTGGATCGTTTGATACGTGGTTCCGAAACTCACTGCCACCGCGCTCGGACTGGCGCCAGTTGTGAAGGTCCACGCGTAGTTTGAGGCCAATGCGGTGCCCGTGGAGCCCTGCGCTCCCGTGGTAATGGTCGCGGTGTAGGCAGTGCTGGGGGCCAAGGCTACCGAAGGCGTGAACGTCGCTGTATTTGTGCCGCCGCTGTACGTGACGGTTCCGGCGACGGCGGAGCCGCCCGTGGCCGTCAGCGTGAAGGTGGAAGTAGTGAGGGTCGCGGCGTTCATCGGCTCGCTGAAGCTTGCCGTGAGAGCGTTAGCGGCGTCCACATTGGTGGCGCCGCTCGTGGGCGTGACTGACGCGACGGTCGGCACACCGGCCGCTACGGTGGTAAAGCTCCACGTGTAAGGCGTGCCGAGCGGACCTCCCAGTGAGTCCGTGACGCTGGCGGCTATGGTCGCGGTGTATGTGGCGCCATTGGCGAAACTGACAGACGGAGTGAAAGTGGCAGTGGGGCCGGCCAGGGCGGTCGCATTGTAGGTGACAGGCCCCGCCACGATGCCGCTGGGCCCGGTCAGCGAAAACGTCGAAGGGTTGATCGTGGACGCGTTCATCGCAGCGGCAAATGTGGCCGTGACAGTTTGACCGGTGATGGGGATGCCCGTGCTCAGGTTGGCGGGTGTGACTGAGAGGACCTGCGCCGGCGGAGGTAGTGCAGTGGTGAACGACCAACTGTAGTCAGCTGCCAGCGGAACCTCCGGAACCTGCGAGGCGGCCTCAACTCCGGTGGTGATGAGCGCCGTGTAGGTTGTGTTGTAGGCGAGAGGCGCCGTCGGAGTAAGAGTGAAGATCGTGTTGGTGGGATCGGCGGTGATAGTCCCCGTCACGGCTGCGCCGCCTTGCGGCGTCAGCGTAAAGGTCGAGCCGGTGACGGTTAACGGATCCATCGCCTCGCTGAAGGTGGCCGTGACGGTGGAAGTGATGAGGACGCCGGTGTTCCCGCTCGGGGGCGTCACCGCAGTAACTGTCGGCACCGGACCTTGCGCCGTAGTGAACGACCATGAATTGACATTGGCGATGGCGCTTCCCGTCGCACCCACAACTCCTGTGGTGACCGCTGCCGTGTACGTCGTGTAAGCGGCCAGTGGTGCGTTCGGCGTGAGCGTCGCGGTGAAGGTGGTCGCGTTATAGCTGACCGTTGCGCCCACGGGAGCGCCGCCTTGCGGCGTCAGCGTAAAGGTCGAAGCGGTGATGGTCGACGCATTCATCGCCTCGCTGAAGGTGGCCGTGACGGTTGTGTCCGCTACCAGGCCCGTGCTCCCGTTGCCGGGCGTGACTGCGGTGACCGTCGGCGCCGGGCCGGTCGCCGTGGTGAAGGACCAGGTATCGTTCGCCCCAAGCGCGGTTCCCGCGGGGTTCTCGACGCCTGTCGTGATGGTGGCGGTGTAGACGGTGTTATAGGCGAGCGGCGATGCCGGCGTGAAAACGGCCGTGGAGCTGCCCGCGCTATAGCTGACGTTTCCAGTTACAGCGGTCCCGCCCGCCGACTTGAGCGTGAAGGTCGAGGAGTTGAACGTCGTCGCATTCATCACCTCGTTGAATGTGGCCGTGACGGGCGAAGTGACGGCGACGCCGGTGCTCCCGCTCGCAGGCGTGACCGAATTAACGGCCAAGGCCGTTTGGGGCGTTGTCGAAGTACTGCTACCGCCGCATCCTGCAACCACCAAAGCTGAAGCTATGAGCCACCACACCCCACGAAATCGCATGATCATCTTCTCCTTGCGAACATTCGACGGCGCTCCCGCCGCCGCACTTTGGCTAATTGGTGATCGTTACGTTGATCGTATACGGCAGAGACATCTGGTCTCCGTTCCCGGGGATGAGACTCGCAGTATAGTTGTTATAGATCAATGGCGGGATCACCATAGTCCCCGCCTGACGCGCGGTGACCGTAACCCAATAGGTCCCGGCCGGCGTAATCCCGGTCTTTTCTGTGCCGAGGGTCGTGGTATTGCAGGCAGTTATTCCAAGAAGAGTGCCGCCCCAGAGCAGTGCGCAAGCGACCATCAACAGGTTTCGAAACCGACTGACCTTTCTACGGAAAGTCAGGCCAAGCAAGCCCAGCCCGAAGATGCTTGCGAAAGCGATGCCGCCCTGGTATGTTTTGAGGCTCGACGCGGTGCCCAACGGCACATTGGTGTTAATGGTCATCACGACCTGACCCGGCCCCAGGCAACCATCGCTTGCATCACAGGGTGGCGTAGCGCCACCATGATTTACCCCGAGCCCCTTCACAAATCCAGGGGGAGGGCCGACATCGACGGCGCAATATAACGGTGCAGCCGCAGTGCTGTTTTGGCATAGCAAACCACCGAAGGCAGGAAAGGCCACGGTATTGTAGGGTGCTGCAAGGGCCCCCACCGGATAGGCGGTCGCTTGCCGGTCCAACGGACTGGGAGTCGGATAGGTGAACGAGCACGAGGCGTACGCGGGCAGGCCCTGGCACTGCAAGGCGAGCGGCATGGCATAGTTTGGAATCTGGGTTGGTCCGTTGTCGCGGTCCATAAACCCATATCCCAGGACCGAAGCGAGGGTGAGCGTGGCCGATACCGACGATCCGGGGGCCACGACGAGCGCTGCCGGGCTGGAGCTGATCTGCACCACGGGATGCGCCACCCCCCAGATGTTGACGGGCGCTGCCGTCGAGCTCTTGTAGTTCGGATTGGTATCGCTCGTGATCAGATCGCTGAATTCCCCGGAATACTGCGGAGTGAAGGTGAAAAAGGCCATGAATACCGGAACAACTGCTCCGTTGATGCCGATGATGGGGGCGCACTGAACCGGAAACTGCGCCATGTCGACGCCGTTAATTTGCCCCACGTTGATGATGGATGGACTGCCAGCTCCGCTGCCGCAGATGGACCCGTTCGTCCCGGCATAGTTCACCGAGCCTAAGTTCGCACCAACCGGAGTCGCTTGGCCTTCATAGGCGGCCGTGCCAACCATGAGATCGCCGCTGGCCGACGCCACAATCAAAGGATAGGTGTAAGACCATAGCGGGACGGTGCCGTCACTCCCCCAAGAGCCGACGCAGCCGAGGCAACCATTGGCCGCAACAACAAGGTAACCCGGGGGGTTGCTTGCAGGCTGGCCCCAGCTATAGCTGGTGGTGCAGTTGCCCGGAGGGCCCGACGTGCAGGGGAGCGTGTAAGGCTCCAATTGTGCCGGGCTGGTGGGAGCTGTGTTGAGCGGGGAAGCATCGATCACGGGCTCATTGATCACGGTCGGCACCGCGTCGGCGACCGAAACGGCAGCTGACGCGCTCGAATTCGCGTAGGCATACGCGGTGTCTCCATTGTAGCGGGCCGTGAATGTGTAGTTTGCGATGGGCAACCCCCCGAAGGGCATCCCTTGTGCCGTCGCAATAGCCGAATTGAACGTCGCCACGCCATTTTGGAGCGGCACCGTGAGCTGGTACTTGGTTGGCAGGGCCGGATAGGTGATAGGCACATTCTTGCCGTAGACCACCGTCAGGGTGACAGTTCCCGTGGGCGTGGGACTACCGGAAACAGTGGGCGTTACGGTCACTGAAACTGGAACATTCTCAACGTTCCCGGTGGTGCTGGTCGGCGCCGTCACCGTGACACTGGCCAACGTTGGAGCCACGCCGGTGGCGTCCACTCCCACAGGAGCATTGGACACGTTGCCCTCAACCAAAACTTGATCAGTCAGATTGCCTCCGTCGCCGGGAACAAAACTGAAGGTAATGGTTGCAGTGCAGGTCGAGTCGACGGCAATCGTGTTTCCGGAGCAAGTATCCGCTGTCTCGGTGAAATCGGTTTCTGAATAGCCGACTGCTGCGCTGGTGGGCAGGAAATAGCTGAGCACGCTGTCGTAGCCGGTCACCTTCAACGCCGCGTTGCCAAAGTTCAGCAGGGTCGCGGTTTGCGTCGTCGACGAGCCAGCGGCCGGCGGATCTGCAGTTAATGTTCCGAAATTAATACCCGCGCTTGCGCTGTTAAAGTTCACGTCGAGCGCAGTGCCGTCTGCCACGTAGATATTGCCTAGAGAATCCAGGGTCACGGCGGTGGGGTTGGTGACGCCGGTGGCCACGGTTGTCTCATTCGCGGGGCTCAGCGCGCCGCTCACGTAAGGAATACGAACTGCGCCGCCGGTTGCGGTGACCAAGACGGAACCCGACGGATCGACGGCCAGCGTGGTGATGCCGCTAACACCGGTGAGTACCGCCGTCTGGGTGTTGGCAGGCGTGACTTCATACACGCTGGTGCCGTCCACCACGAAGAGGTTGTTGTAGGGATCCACTGCGATGGCCGATGGTGTGCTGAATGCAGCTCCGGAGAGAGTCAGGGTTTGCGAGCTGAGCACGCCGGGGAGGCTGGTATTCGAGCCGGTGCTGAAATTCTCGAGTTCATACACTTTCTGTTTGCTTATGTCAGATATAAAGAGATCGCCAAGGCCGTCGGCGGCCAACTGAACCTGGGAGCCAAGAGTAAGACCGGTATTCAGCGTTATCTGACCCTTGGCGTTCAACCCGGCGCCGGTTTGCGATTCCGGCACTTCGTAAACGCTTCCGCTATCGGCAATGAAAACATCGCCGGCTCCGTCGACTGCCACGCCGGTGGGAGCTTGCAGGCCGGTGCCCACAGAAGTTCCTGCAGTGCTTGATCCAGAGCCCGAGGGGTACATATCCACTGCTTTGAGGCCGGGATCGGCAACATAGAGGTTGCCGGCTGCGTCCACGGCGATCTGGCTGGGACTCACGAGACCGCCGCTGGCGCCGATGGTCGACTGCGCAGCGGGCAGAGCCTGCACCGCAGCGCCTGTCCCGCTTCCGTCAAGGGGGATGGAAGCAAGCAGCGTGTTATTCGCGCCCAGCATGACTAGCGTGGCGGAGACATTGCCCGCCGCTAACGGGGCGAAGCTTAAAGAAACCGGGCAACTGGTCTGGGCAGCGTACGGAGGCTGCAATTGGGTCGACAAGCAGGTACTTTTGGCGCCGGCGTTGACAGTGAAGTCGGGAGTGCTCTTGCCGGCCTCGAGCACTTCAATCTTCGCCGGGGTTGTGCTGGCGTTGAAGGTGAAGGTCACCTGTTCCGAGGCTGGGGCTGCCCCTACCCCTAACGCGCCGAATTGCGCTGCGCTGAATGAGACTTCGGCAACGTCGCCATAGCCGTTCGATTGCGTTTGGGTGGTTGGAACAATCAGACCATTGTTGCCAGAGAATGCGACTCCGCCCTGCGCGGTCACAGTTGTGAGCAGGAAGGCCGAGCTGGAAGATTTTGCCCCCTTGGGAAGCACAAATACGCCCACGTTGTTTGTGCTGTCGTTGTCGCTGATATAGATGTTGCCGAGGCTATCGGCAGCGACCCCCGTCACTTGAAGCAGTGAAGGATCGATTCGGGCAAGTCCGGAATCCGACTTCAGCCCGGTTTGCAAGGCGGGTATCTCGTAAGCGCCAGATAGGGCACCTGTACCGTCCTCGACGAAATAGATGTTGCCAGATGGGTCTTGAGTAACCGAAATCGGCGCTCCCGCCATGCCCGAAACGATCGTAGTTGGCGTCCCGGCAACCGGGGCAACCCAGGCACCAGTGACCGGGATGCTGACAATGCTGCTGCCGGCAGAGGCGCCGGCCGGGCTGGTCCCGACCACAAGGCTCGGAGAGCTTGAGCTTGTGTTAATGGCAATTCCCCAGGGCTGCGTTGTGGTTCCGAAATTGTAGAAGGTGGATGGCCCTCCGCACGCGGCTGCGGAAGTGGCGCCCGAATTCAGCGCGGCCAACGCATCCCAAGTATTGGTCGACGAATCGTAGGGGTACATCAGGACGCAGGAGCCGCCCTCGATATATAGGTTGTTCGCAGAGTCGATGGCGATTCCAGGAGTGACAATCGCGCTGGAGACTGTGACGTTGACGGGGGTACTGGCCAGTCCACCTGCCGCAACGAGTACTCTCGCCTCTCCACCGCCGGCAGGAAACTCATACAGCGCCCCGTTCTTGGCGTCCACCGCAAGCACGTCCCCAAAGCTATCGGTAGCGAGATTCGCAATGGTGCCCAGATTCCCGATGGTGCTGGAGGTGGCGGCATTAGTATGGTTCACCCCGGCGGCGAAACTGGCGATTGCAGCCGGCGCGGTCTGCGCCTGGGCTCCCGCAGAGAGGCATGCGGCCAGGAGCACGACCGTCAGCATAAATCCGGAGAACCGGCACAGCGACACGAATGACTTGTTGAACATGATGTGTCTCCCTGGAAAACTCATACCAACCTTGTCCGATGATTGAATCCGCGGCATAAATAAACCTGAATTCTGCGGTTTCTTGAGGCCAACTGCCCGCCCTGAAGGAAACCGGCTGCTCCGGAACAACCCCGGATTACTGAATGGTGACCCCCAGCGTGAAGGGCAGCGATTCCACCGCGCCCGTCGCAGTATTCGTGACCTGGATGCTGATGTTGTAGCTGCCGCTTTTAGTCGTGTAGTGAGGGACCGGCGGCGTATGGGTGTAGCCAGAGTTGGTACAACTCGTTATGCCCATCACCGTCCCAGCAAAGAACAACGCCAAGCAGACGAGGTTAAGCAGGTAGCGATTGAAGATGGCTCTCCTGCGCAGAGCCAATCCCAACAGCCCCAGGCCGAAAACGCCTGCCAGAATGAATGGAGATGAATGCGATCGCCCCGGCGGAACATTGCGCGCACTGGCGGGGAGGTTGACGGGGATATTGGTACTGAGCGTGAGCACGGTCGTCGACGGTTGGCAGGTATTTTTCGTGGCGGTCGGCGCACAGATAGTGGGCTGTGGGACGTTGAACGTGCATTCCGAATAAGACGGGACCGTATCCGTCGGAGTGACCTCGCAGGTGATGTTGGCCCCGGCGGGCGCCGAGAACCCGACCAGCGACTGGAGGGTAATGGTGGACGCCACCGGCGTTCCGGCCGCGGTTGTCACCGAAGCCGGACTGGCCGTGATCAGCACGCTCGGAGGTATGATCTGGAAAGTCACAGGCACCGTAGTGGAAACCGGGGAAAAGTTTTCATCCCCGGCGTAGGAGGCGATGAGACTGTAGGAGGCCGCAATCAGGTTGCCTGTGGTGAATGTCCAATTCTGGCCCGAGGTGTAGGTCGCGGCGCCCAAGTTCCCCTGCGTTGCATCGATTAAGGTGACGGTGCCGGTGGGGGTCCCGACCGCCGAGGACACGTTGGCCACGAGCGTGTTTGGTATGCCCAGCTGCAGATAGTACACCCCGTTTGTTTTATTCGGGCTAACGTTCACGGGCTGGGAAAGGGTGATGACCGGTGTTGCCGTAAGTATGGTAAAGTTCGCGTTGCCCGTTGACTTTGCCATCAGGTTGAGGACGCTTCCCTGGTATACGGCCGTCACATTGTAGGCGCCGCCGTCGAGGGTCGGCAGGTTGCTAAACGTAACGGAAGTGGGTTGACCGCTACTGCTGACCTGCGTCGCCGTCCCTGTTTCCACGATCGAAGCCTGCGTGCAGCCCTTCGAGGCGCAACTCAGGGTCAGTACGACCGTCCCCGTGGGCGCATAGGGGAGGGAGTAGACGTTGCTGCCAGAGGCAGCTGCGTCCGGAGCTATGTTTACTGTTACCGTTGCGCTCCCCGGATAGGTCGCGGCAGTAAGGTTAACTTGAACTGTCGTTGTTGTGTTCTCAAGGCCGTTGACTGAGGCAGCCTGCAAAGTCGCGGTGGCCTTGCCGCCTACCCCGATGTTGCTTGCGTTGGTTGGAACCGACAGGCTATCGCCTGCATAGAGAGTGGGAGTGAGGTCATCTTTCGCCAGCGCCGGCGGCGTGAAAGTCGGCCCCAATGAGCAGGAACCGCCGGCAGCCACGGTTGCGACGCCCGTGGTATCGCACTCCGTGCCTCCGCTCGGCGCAGTCAGGGAGTAATCGGTGAGGTCCGGCCCGCTAAACGAATATGAATTGGGCGTCAAGCTCAAGGGCTCGTTGCCGATATTGAACAGATCGAGGTCCTGCTCGTCGGCGACCTGAGGAGCAAGGCCAACGCCGTAGTTTACGAATCCCTTGACGTTCAACTGGTAGAGGTTCGGGCCGTTCGTCGGATCGATATCGGTGACATAAATATTTCCCTGCTGATCCAAGGCCACGCCATTGGGATTTGTGATGTTGGTGGTATAGACATTGTAGGAGCTTAAGGGAGGGGTGCCGGCCGAGCTGCCAGGCACACTGACGGAGGTGTCAATTAGACTGGCGCTGTTCACGCTAAAAGCGCCGACACCTTCGGTGACGAAGAAAGGGATGCGATACAGACCTTCGTTGTTGAGCGCCGCAATCACCGACCCAGAGGCATCGGTCGCCAAGCCAGTAACGGGAGCAGGCAGGGCGTCCGTGATGTCAGTCTGCGCATTGAACGGAAACTTTGAGACTTCATACAAGCTCGTGCCATCGGCAACGAACACGTCGCCGGAAGAGTCAACCGCGACCGCCGAAGGCGCGGTGAATCCGGAGCCGACGGTGACGGTGGCTTGGGCGGTGGTGTCGCCGGCAACTTCGGGGTTGACGACCAGGAAGGCCTGAGCAGGAGTGGGAATCTTTACCACGCGGGCATGATCGGGATCTGCGACATACACATCGCCGGTGCCGTCGACTGCAAGATTGAGATTGCTGCCGAGAGCCATGGCCTTGGTGCTCAAGGCAATCTGGCTACCGTACGCACCGCCTGCCTTGGACGTCGAGTTGGGAACCCAGGGAATTTCGTACACCGTGCCCAGGTTCTTGCTCGAATTCCAGTCGGCGATATAGATATCGCCCGTTCCGTCCACAGCAACGCCGGTGGGATCCGAGAGTCCGGACCCGATCGACTGCCCCGATGCACCGGAGGAACCCGCAGGGAAATAAAGGACCTGCTTTGCACCGGGATCGGCGACCCAGGTGTCGCCAATCAGGTCGGAGGCCACCTGCCCAGGAGTGTTAAGCGCGGTGGGAGCGGCCAGGGTACTCAACTGAGGCGAGTCGAGCATTGCAACCCCCGCCCCCTGCCCTGTTCCGCTCAAATAGACGTTGACGTTGTAGGGAACCGTCCCGGTACCCGAGGCCGCCGGCGTGTTGCCGTACATCGTAAGCTCGCCGGAGACGGGGCCGGGGACGGTTGGATCCAGCGTGACCCATAACAGGCAGGAATTCGTCAACGAATACGTGTTGAAAGCTCCGCCAACATTCCCTGTTGTACTGTTGCACGGAACCGTGGGAGTGGTGGCCGAAGGATTTGGCAGCGGATTCGTCGGTGTCAATCCGAATTCCGACGCGTTGCCCGTAGCGGAAGAGAACTTAAAAGCGCTCGGCTGATACGTCCCGTTGAAACTCACGTACAGATTCCCTGCTGGCCCTGCTGTCCCCGTCGGCGAGGCGCCTCCGATGGGCGGGGTCGAGTAGTTCAGGTTAAGGACGCCCGGAGCAAACACAACAATTGAATACACGCCAATTTGGTTCCCCTCTCCTGACGGAGCGTACTGTTGATACGTAGGGATCCATAAGTAGCCTCGCGAATCGATCGCCAACGGTTGGTTGGCGCTAATTGGAGCCAGCAGCTCAATGTCGCTATCGTCCATGCAGGTGTTGACATTCGACGCCGACGGAGACTTCCCGCAAACATTCGGAATCTCCCATACCCCGGCAAAGGTTTCGGCGTAGCCACTGTTGACTTCAGAGGTCATATAGAGGTTGCCGGCGGCGTCGAGGGTCACCCCGGCATACACAACAGGACTTGTACTACTCTCCTGGAGATTGTCGACCCTCCAGCCGTTATTTTGCAGTGTTTGCTCCGCCGTCCCTGCCGATCCCGTGATGCCGGTCACGCCCGCGGGGACGAACCAGATGCCGGTGGTGCCGGGGGGGCGAACCCCGTTCGTGGCGTTTATGGCGTGGCCTTCGACGAAGTAGATGTTACCCACCGCATCGACCGCCATATGTACCCCGCCTCCTGACGTTGTGTTGATAATGGACGTCGCGGTGATGGTCGAAAGGTCCGAATTGCCTTGTGCATCTACCGTGACCGAGTAGATCTGATTCTGAGTGGCTCCAAAGTACAACGTTCCGCTGCCGTCCATCGCCTTGCTGTTTTCAAACTGAACGTCCACCGTGCCCTGCCCCGTCTCAGACACGAGGGTGACGGGTGGTGTGCTGTTCGGGTCGACGATGTTGCCGCCCCAGGCGTAGGCGGCGGTGCACGAAGCATCCCACGTGTTCTTTTGCGGATCGTAAGGAAACCGCCAGAAGAGGGCGGACGGGTACGCGGTGGGGTGATTCGTAACGGAAATGTAGAGGTTGCCCACGGCATCGATGGCCATGCTTTGGGAGTTGTAGCCGCCCCCGAGGCAACCCGAGTTTCGTGCTGGTCCGCTTATGTTTTGCCATGATGTTGCGCCAGGCTGCAACTGATAGAGCACATCGGCTCCGGCGTCGAGCGCCAGGACATTCCCCTTGTAAAAGAGGATCTTGTAAATCTGGTTCATGTTGGCGTTGTAAGGAATGGGAACCACCGAACCCACGCTCACCAGCGGAGCCTGCCCCACTGCGACTGCGCAAAATGTCAGCATTCCTGCGAGCAAGCAAACCCCGGCACGCGTCAGCCAGCGAAAGTCCGCTAGAATTCCGATGGCCATGACAACCCTCTCCGACAATCTCATTGCATAATCCTCCGCGAGAGGCGTTCTCGCCTGCTCGCATTTTGAGGTCAGCCGCACCGGCCGCCCTCGCGCTTTCCCCGTCTGGCCGGCAGATTTTCTGCCGCCGATCCATACCTTCCACGGCCACCCGGCATTGAGCACGCCGGTCCGGCGGGGCGATTCGTTAAAACGTAAACTTCCCACTCAGCTCCATGAGGCGCGATCCATACTTAATATTCGCGATCCCGAAGTTCTTGTATCCTAGTTCCGAATTTGTAAGGGCTTGTCCCGGAACTGCGTCCAGCAGATTGCCCAACTCCAGATTCGAGGGGTCGCCGTTGTTGAAAGAGACCAGAGGATGATTGAGGAAATTGAAGGCGGAAGCCCTGAATTCCAGAGCCCTGCCTTCTCCCACCGGGAAGTCCTTAAATAGCGACAGATTATTGTTCAAGAATGCCGGACCGTGAATATACGGGAGGCGATATTGCCCCTGTCCGGTGGGGTTTTTTGAGGCATTCTGGCCCGTCGCGGGGCCTCCGGGCAGCGGAACTCCGAACGCCGTTGGATTGATGAACTGATGATTCCCGAGGTGTGCCTTGGGGTTGCCGGTCACGGTCGGCATCAGCTCGTAATCGGGACTGCCCATCCAGACGACCGAGTTGATGTTGGTCGCGCAATAGCCCGGCGGCGCGATGCCATAGGTGATCTCGCACGTACTAGGCGTCGGCCCGCTCTGCTCTTCCAGCGAGACCGGAGTGATTTGAATCGTTCCGCCCCCAAACCCAAAGTTTTCGCCCTGCTCCGAGGGCAGGTCGGGACCGCTCTCCACAGTGGAAATCCCGGAAACCTGCCAACCGTTGGCGACGGCGGACAGCAGGCGATTGCCGCCCTTAAAGCGCTTTCCTAAATTGACAAGGTAATGAATGTTGAAGACCTGCGATCGATCGAATGTGGCCGGATTGTAATCGTTGCGCAGATTGATGGGATCGGCGAGCGCGTTGCTGAAAGACGCGGCCGTCGCCAGATCCTTGGAGAAGGTGTAATTGGCGCCCCAGCTCACCATTCCCGCCGACTTGTTCCATGAGACCTGCAGGCTGTTGTAGTTCGCGTAAAAGTCGTGACCGAGCGAATAGATGTGCTGGTAAAAAGGATATTTCCGGAAGAAGTCCGTCTCTGGGGTGCACAGACCGCCGAGGGTGGGGGTTGCGGAGTTGCATCCAATAGAGAGACTGGCAGGCATTTCGCCAGTCGCGAACGTGGGGCCGAAAAACGTGCCCAAGGGAATCACATTCAGATCCGAAGCGCCGTTATAGCCAGCGACCCCCGCATTGGTGACCCCCGGGGCGGACCCCTCGGTGAGGCCGCCCGAATTGTAAGTAGGCAGGTTCTTGCTTTCGCTTCCGACGAAGGCAACCTCCAAGAGCGAATTCCACATCAACTTCTGGTCGAAGGTCAGGTTGAACTGGTAATAGATGGGCCGCACATTATCCGAGGGATTGAGCGTTTCCACGTCTATATCGGGAGGGTTGATCGGCGTCTGGTTATCAATCAGAGCAAAGTTCTCCTGTCCCACGGTGTTGCTCGTCCTGTACCCCTGCGCGGTGGCGCCCGCCAAAGCATAAGGGCCAAACGCCTCCTGGTTGCGATAGATGCCCCATCCTCCGCGCAGCACCGTCTTGCCCGACCCAAAGAGATCGATTGAGGCGCCGAGCCGCGGCGAGAAGTAAAGCTTGGGCGGTAGGCTCACCGAGTTGGCGACGGATGCGTTCGCAGAGTGCCATGTGATTCCCGGCATGGCCGAGGTGCTGGTGGGGCAGTTGCGCAGAACAGGGGGGCCGGTCGGGCTCACGTCGTCGCTTGAGCATTCGCTGTCGTAGATCGAGGGAGAGAATGTGGCCAGGCCATTGCCGTGGCGGTCGAACCATGGCCCGAGGTGCTCGATACGTGCACCGAGCACCAGCGTCACCCGTTTCAGCTTCCATGAATCGTTTGCGAACCCGGCCAGCGTGGTGTACTGCATGTCGACGATGGGCGAGAAGTTGGTCTGCGAAAAGCTGTCCGCGTAGCCCATGTACATCATGGCCACAGGGTTGATGCAGGCTCCGAAGTCGGCGGCGCCCGAGAGGCGGCTGGTGCCCTGTGGATCGGGGCTCTCGCAGGGTATGAACTCGGCGTTAGCGGATGGCTGCCCCGGACTGCCGTTGTACTCATAGTAGCCATTGCCCGGGTTGAAATCGTACTGGCCCTGGGGGAATGCCGAGGCATAATCCGCATCCCCGTTCAAGATGCCCCGTTCGGCATAAAAGCCAAATGCGAAGCTATGCTGCCCCTTGATCCAGTTCACCGTATCGGCGAGCGTCGGCACCACCTTCTTCATCCTGACCTGATTGTTGTAGAAGCCGCCTGCCATGGCCAGGTTGGGATAGCCCAAGTCGCCATAGTCCGTCAGACCGGGCACCGAATAGTCGCCGTTGCCCTTGTATTCCCCCAAGTAGTTGAAGTTGCCGTTGCCGGAATTGCCGCATGACCCCGTGGCGCGTAGAGTCGCATTCGAGCAGTTGTAGCCGTTCATGTATTCCCGGCTCACCGCCTCGGGATTTCCCATATTGCCGGGGTCGCTGATGAAGGACATGGAAGCCATGGCCTCGTTGGTGACGCTGGAGCCGAAGATCCGCGTGTAGTGCAGGGAGAAGATGTTCGAAATGTCGCCCGCCGTGACGCCCCCTGGATATTCCATGGCCCAGAAGGGAACATAATTCCAAGCGACAGGTTCATCGGTGATTTGCGACTGACGGCCGTAAGTGGCATAAAACTTGTTGTAGTCGCTCAGGTCGAAGTCCACCCGGGCATGAAATATCGACCCGTTTTGTGTCTGCACGACCGGCTGGACGTAGTTGTAACCCTCCTGGTTGACAAAAGGATCCGCATTGGGCAGCGGCAGCCAGTTGACCAGCGCGATGCCGCCGTTATGGTCGCCATATTGAGCTACGTTGCCGTTCGCGACGGCAGGGCCGTTCGGCAGGTAGTTCTCCGTATAACACAAGGGCTGGACTGCATTCAGATTCTGTTTACCGTCGGGACGCGCGCCGCACAACTCGGAGTTCAGCGACTGCTGGCTGAAGTCGCCCTGGCGCTCGGACATGGTTGGAACCCACGAGCCAAGTGTCTCTGGTGAGTAATTCTGGTTGTAATACTCGTAACCCGCAAAGAAGAAGAGCTTCTTGTTGTGCGGTCCGAATCGGGTCCAAGGAATCGGCAGTGGACCGCCAAACTGCCCGCCGGGATAATAAAAGGTTCCGGGGGGGCGTGACTGCTGAAGATAATTGTTGTACCAGTCGTTGGAGTTCAGCACGGTGTCGCGGAAATACATGTATGCGTCGCCGTGATATGAGGTGCCGCCGGCCTTGGTATTGGCGCTTAGCACCGCGGGCCCCTTCGCGAATTCGGCGCTGAAGGTCGACGTGGTGGCCTTGATCTCCTGAATCATTTCCTGATTGATCATTTGCACGGTGCCGGTATTGTTGGCGATATCCGTGATGGAGACGCCGTCGAGAATGGTCGCCAGTCCGGTAGGGCCGGCCCCATTGGCGGAATAGGAGCCGGTAGGACCGCTCATGCCCACCACCGCGGTGTTCGGTCCCTGGTTGTTGACCTGGTTGCTGACCATGGCGAACCCCGGCAGCATTCCGATCAGCTCCGTCGCGTCGCGGCCCTCGATGGCCAGCGTATTCAGATCCTTGGCCGTAATCACATCGCTGCGCTCCGGCGTATCCAGAGGCTTGAGCGTCTGGTTGTCGGAGGATTCCACGGTCACCGAGGCAGTGGCCGTCTCCAGCTGCATGCGGATATCGGTGAAGCTGATCTGGTCCCCGGGCCGCAGCGGGAACGGTTGCGACTGCCAGGGCGAAAAGCCCGGCATTTCCACCCGCACCTGGTACCTGAGGCCCGCCGTGATCCCGGGCACGGAAAACTCACCGGTGCCGTTGCTCACCGTCTTGCGCTCGGAGTTATTGTCCAAGTTCGTCACCAAGACCGAGGCACCGGGGATCACTGCGCCCGTCTTGTCCTGCACCACGCCGGACACAGTGCCCGTGGTCCCTTGCGCCAAAGCGGGCGGTTGCCATAACAGCAGGGCCGCGATCAGCAAACCCAAACATGCGAACGCCGGCCTGAATTCAGGAAAACGCGTCATCGGAACAACCCCCCCATCGGCTGCCAAGCTGTGCGAGATTCGGAATCAAATAGATGATCGATCACACCGTCCACGAACTATCGCACCACGCGGTTGCGAACGATCCAGTTCCCTAAAAATCGATGAGCTAATTCGGTTTGAAATTATGTGCCATGCAAGCGATCACGGTCAAGGACATTTTTCAAATAAACCTCACAACGAAAAACGGCTGTGACCCACGAATAAATTGATTTACGAATATGTAGCCGTTTTTTGAGCCAAATGGTCTTGCACCAACCCGCGGGCTGACCACATCGTGGAATGCGGTCTTCTGGGAATTCGGGGCAGTTCAGACAATCTTCTGCGGCGGGTTGGCTGCGCGGCCCGCGATAAGCCGATCTGTATCCGAAGCAGGGCGATTATTCGCCGATGCCCCGGCCGCGCCTCATCAACGCGCCCCGGCGACCGGGGCGGAGAAACGGGAGCCGGGCCGGAAGAGCGCGAACGAATCTCCTCCGCAGCGAGCCTGCGGGGTACCGCGCCGGTCTATCCTGCTTTGACTCCGGCCGTTACGGTTCGTCGACCTAAGCGATTTACTCGCGGCTCCTCGCTATTTCAAGCCCCGACATAAATCTTCTTGACAACCATAACTGGTGGAACGAGAATGATTCTGCATTTTTCAGAGCATCTGTTCGCACGCGGCGTCCGGGGCACTCGGAATCGAATTGTGCTTCGGGCAGGCGCAATGAAGGCGATATCGGGGATGGCTTTGGGTTGGGATTTAGCGTGCCTCCGCACCGGTTCACCGGCGGCCGCACCGGTTGCGGCAGCTCGCATGGGGTTATACAGGAGCGTACGGCGCCGCACTCCGTTTTGCCTCCTTGGTTCTCGCATTTTGAGCCCTCCCCGCCAGCGCACGGGGGGCTGGGCCGGAGCGCGCAACAAACGACAGTTCATACATGACGCTTTAGCAGGACACTCAGCGCGAGCGTAAATGGGGCGCTCAAACCATCGATGCATGAAGCAGAATCGCTTGACCGGAGATGGCGGAGTTGTCCGCAAGGTTTTAAAATACGGCGTTGAACGCAAGGGCTGTTCCAATAACTAACGGTTTATACCCGGAGGCATTGTGATGCTTACGAAATTAGACAGACTCAAGGGGTACTCGGCGCGGGAAACCTGCGTTGCCCTGCTGTCGATGCTGGCTATCCTGCTGTTTGCGTCTGCGATCGCAGACGCACAAACCTCCATCGTCGTCAGCCAGCAATTCTGGGGAGCGAACGAGACCAACAGCGCTGCCACCTTCGGTAACACCACGGTCGCCACGAGCGGTGGCAACTGGGGGCCCGCGTCTCCCGGCGGCCATTCCGCAGCCGCCAATTCCTACGGCGTCTTCGTAGCCGGCACCTCTACCGGAGGTTTCGTAGAGCAATTCACAAACCAAAACGCGGTGATGACTGTCATTGGCGAAAGTGACATCGGCCCCGGCGGCATCGCCATCGATAGAAACAACAACCTCTACATTTCGGGCGAGTCCAGCAACGTTGTTTATAAGATTCCCATGAACACCACCGCCAATGGGGTCTACGGGGTGGGAACCTACGGGCCGATCAATTCGGTCTGTCCGGATAGCAGCACTTGTTCATTCTTGGGAAGCGGCTCCGGCTCAACTGGCACGCCTCCACCGGTCTGCGCCGGCATCGGCCAGTTGCCTGACACTGCGGGAATCTGCCAGATCAACCTCGGCAACGGGAATTACGGCTTTAACGTGGCCAGTCTCGCGGTCGACAGTCAGCACAACTTGTTTTTCACCACCGACGGAAATGCCGGTTCCGGCACCTCCAGCGCTCCGTACTCAGTCTTCGAGTGCAACACGGCCTGCCTCTACCCAACCGGAGGCGCGACGCCTGCGCCGGTCCAGATCTTCGTTGAGCCTGCCGGTTCCGGCGGCCAGCTATACACCGGCGCCATCGCCGTCGATCAAAACGACAACGTGTACTTCACTGACTCGTTCATTTCGAGTTCGGGAACGACAAACGGATACAGCACCTCTTCCCACCTGTATCAGGTGACGTACAACTCCTCAACCCAAACCTGGAACACTCCGACGCTGCTCGCAACGCTGACACCGGCGTGTGCGGCTCCTTCAACTGGCACTCCGTGCACCGATGCGATCACGACAGTCGCCGTCGATGCGGCGGGCAATGTCTACTTTGGCACCGAATCCGACGGCGTGTTCGAAATCGCCAACAACGGGAGCGCACTCGCAGGCAATCCTCCCGTCATCCCCATCTCCGGCTACGGCGTGAAGACCATTGTGCCGGATGGCAAAGGCAACTTCTATTTTGTGAACACCAACCCGACAGCCCAAAATGACACAGCCGGCTTCCTGGCGGTTGGCTCGGTTGTGGACACTGCCCAGTCGTGGTCGGCAAGTGCGGGGTCGGTTAGCAATGTTTCGGCGGTCGACGCCGGCGCCGCCTGCTCCGCGCAGTCCAATCTGACTCTCGCCGAGAACTCGACCAATTACGGCTTCACCGGCGTCGAAACCACCGGCTCAACCTGCAGCACGTTGCCGTTTGATAACGGCTCGAGCTTCCCGGTGACCATCACCTTTAAGCCCAGCGCCTCGGAAGCGGGTCCTTATAGCACGACCATGACCGCGACCAATGCCGCCGATGGCGACAACGGAACTTTCGCGGTATCCGGCGTGGCCGCGATCGCGCAGACCATCAGCGTCACCTCACCCGCACCGCTTTCGTCGAAGGTCAACTTTGGCGTTCCGCCAATCGCCCTGGCCGCGACCGCGACCTCGGGTCTGCCGGTCGCCTTCACTTCGACCACCACCAGCGTGTGCACCGGGGCGAGCACAGGGGTAGTTACCTTCGTCTCCAACGGCACCTGCACCATCAACGCGAACCAGGCGGGCAACTCCGTCTACCAGCCTGCGCCAAAGGTTGTGATTACCTTCACGGTCAGTGCGTTGACGCAAAAAATCACCAACTGCACTCCGACCTCGACGCCTTACACCACAACCCCGATTCCACTCTGCGCAGTCAGCTCCAACATGACCTCCGGTGCCGCGCCGGTTTGCTTCACTCTCTTGTCCGGTCCCGGCACTGTCAGCGGCGAAGGCGGCACCACCGGTCCAGCATGTTTTCCACCCCAGACTTTAACGATTACCGGCACCGGTACGATCCTTCTGACAGTGAGCCAGGCCGCAAGCCCCGGCTACGCGGCAGGCACGCTGACTGCGCAAGTCGCGGTCAAATCGGCCCCTCAAAACATCGTCTTCACCTCGCCATCCGGCACGTTGGCAACCGCTCCTGCAACCATTGTCTATGGCTCCTCGTTGACTCTGGCTGCAACCGGCGGCGCTTCGCGCAATCCGGTCACCTACACCATTGACGCGTCGAGCACCGGCACCGGATCGATCAGCACCAGCGGCGTGTTGACCGCAACCGGTCTGGGTACGCTCGTGATTGACGCCAACCAGGCTGCCACTGCCGTCGCTACCGGCAGCACGACTCCCACCTACGCGCCGGCGACCCAGGTCCAGGCGTTCCTCACCGTCGTTCCGGTGAGCGCGGCCACGACTCCGGTGATCAGCCCGGCGAACGGTACCACGATGTACACCAGCGGCAACCTGAACGTCGTATCCATCACGGACACGCTAGCCGGCGCCGCCATCTACTACACAACCGACGGCAGCACTCCGACCCTGTCATCGACCCCGTACACAGCGCCCTTTACCTTCACGGCTCCCGGCTCTGCAACCGTCAATGCGATCGCGATCGCGCCCGGGTATGCGCTCAGCTCGGTTGCAACCGCAACCTACACTGTGTCTAATGCGGCCGCGAACTTCACCGCTTCGGTCGCTCCGGCGACAGTAACTGTCTCGCCAGGCTCACCCGGCATCGTCGACATTACCGTAACGCCTCAGTACGGGTTTAACTCCGCCACTACGTTCACCTGCTCGACCGTGCCATCGACCCTCACTTGCAGCTTCAACCCGGCAACGGTGACGCCGACGAACGGCCAGAGCGCTTCTACCGCTCTGACGTTAACCGCGAGCAGCAGCGCCGCTCTCCAACACCGTTCTAACCCGTTCCTTCCCGAGGGAGCCACGTTCGCGATCGCTGTCTGCTTCCTGGGATGGAAGAAGCGGCGTGCGCTTGTCGTGACTCTTGTTCTGATCGCTAGCGCAATCGGAGTCGCGCAGCTTACCGGTTGCAACAGCAGCAGCAGCGCAGCGCCCACCACCTCCACTGTGGTCGTCACCGCTGCCAGCGGCACCGTCACCCAACAGATCAAGCTCCAGGTCACCGTGAATCCGTAATCAGCAAATTGTGTCCGGACCTGCCGCGGCCTCTCCTTCGGGAGAGGCCGTGGTATCTCCGGGTTCTTTCGAATCGCCTCGACGCCTGACGACGGTTCTCCAATCACTTTGCGGTTTCGGTTGAGCGCCCTGTCCTTCGGATCATCGGAAGCGCAGCCAAGCTACGAGAAACTGCAGGGGTAAGGGTGCTATTTACTCGCTTGAGCTTGTTATTAACTTTCCCGCGGGCGGCGCCGGGGGCGAGAATTGCCGAGTTCGAGGAGAGGGGAGCGACGCATACCGCGGGCGCCTGCTAGCGACGAGCGACGCCGAAATGAGGGAAATTGGCCCCAGCCCGACGGGTTTTGGCGCAAATCGGTCGATCCTTTGTTGTCGTCCTAGGCGGTGGACCCGCCACAGCCTTCGCGCTCCGCCTCGTCTGGCGCGATTTCGGCCCACAACGCCTGCGCGCGCGAAAGTTAATAACAGGCTCTAAATCTTCGCCATCCCTGCGCCGGCTTTCACTACGGCGTTCCGTCGGCCCGCAGATGACCGTGAGGAGTCTCTGAAATCAACGCTTTCAGGATTGACGGCAGCGCAATCGCGTTTATGTTTTACGAGAGCGCCGGCGGCGTGCAAGCCATAAACCTCGATCTTCAATGGAAGGGCCCTCCAGGGCCCTATCGAACCCCGGGCGGGACCCCCGGTGACCCCAGCAACTGACCAGCCGCTGGCTCCAAGGGGTCTGATAACCCCCCAGAGGCCGTTGCTCGGGGCTGAGGAAAATTAATTCTGTACAAAATCGATTTGTATGTATATTATTTGCTCGCGCTGCACCCGGCGATTCAATTCGCTCCAGAAGTGAACTAGGTTCGCTCGTAGCAGCAATCTGTGAAATCAGGTGAGCATATGAAGATCAGAAACTCTCGGCTATGCGTCCAGACTTCATTCTGGGTGTTGGCGTCGGCATTTTGCGTTACGAGCCTGGCCGGTTGTGGCGCTACTGGCAACTTTACCCAGGGCCTTGGCACGGACACCGCTGTGCAGGGACTACATGGAACAGTGCATGGGGGTCCAAACCCGGTTAGTGGTGCGACTGTTACCCTCTATGCAACATCGACAGTTTCGTCTCCCTCCTCTTCCAACAATTACGGCTATGGCCAGGCAGGAGAGGTGCTTGGTACGACCACTACGAACAGCAGTGGCAACTTTGCGTTCTCCGGCACTGAAACAGCGTGCCCTGCCCTACAGCAGGCCTATATCGTCGCTGCCGGTGGAAAAACCGGTACCAATTCGGCGAATAGCGCAGCGCTGTTGATGGCCGCACTTGGCCCCTGCTCAGGTATTACCGAGGGCTCCAGCGGCACCGCAGTCATTATCAATGAGCCGACCACGATTGCCGCGGCCTATGCGCTCAGCGGCTTCATGACCGTTAGCGGGACCGTGGTGAACATCAGCGCCCCGGCGAACAACAACGCCGCCACGGCAGCCTGCACCACAAGCGGCACCAGCCCGCACATAGTAACCACCGGTTGCGTGGCCTCCGGCTTGGCGCACGCCTTCCTGAATGCAGCGAATCTGGTCAATACGACCACAGGAGCGGTCTATTCCGCCCCGCCAACCAACTCCACGGCAATTGTGCCGCAGATGCTCATCAACACGCTGGCCAACACTGTTGAAGCCTGCATCAACTCCGCGGGCAGCTCCAGCACGGCCTGCACCACGCTGATGACCAACACGACGCCCACCGAGCTCACTTCGCCCGCGGCGCCCACCAACACCTTGCAGGCTCTGCTGTACCTGGCCCAGTACCCGTCGGAGGCGACTGGCTGCTCGACGGCGCCTACGACTCTGTGCGCCCCCGGAACCGGCTCAGGTGCCCCAACCATGAACGCAACGGTAGGCGGTACGGTCGCCTCGGCCGCCACGACGGCCCTGTTTAACATTGCAAACAGCAACGCCTACTATGCGCCCGCACTCACCGCTGTGCCGCTTGACTTTACCATCGCCATTGCCTACCCCGAGACAGGCGCTCTGTGGGGGAGTGCGACGGACATTAAAGACACACATTATGTGTTTGACAACACGACCCCTGCTGCAGTCTTTTCCCTCAGTTCCGATGGGGCAGCGGGTTGGTCCACCGCAATCAGTGCGACTGCGGGCGGCGGTTGCGGCAGCTATAGCTACCGATGCAGCGTGGCTACTGACACCCTTGGCAATCTGTGGGTAGTGGACAGTTCAGGTCTGTACGAGCTCACTACCGCAGGCGTGCTAGAGACCGCCACCCCCTACACTAGCCCTACCGGCGACACCTTGGAGAGCGGGAGTGTGGATGTGGGCAACAATGTCTGGTTGGCAGCCGAGAGTATCGGGACAACAGCCGGCGCCAGCGGCCTTGAGGAATTCCCTCAGGGCGGATCCGCAATTATCGATGTCAACGTGAATGGCGCGCCGGAACCGTATGCTATTAAGCAACCCATCTTCGACAGCGCGGGCAACCTGTGGGCTGAATCGGATAATACTGGCGGCAGCGCCGGCCCCGGGGCGATTCTGATGCTCAGCGATACGGGCAGCTTGACCTCGCCGGCCTTTACGAACGCCGGTAGCGGCAGCGGCAATCCCGTTTACTACCCTGGTGGGGACGCCACACCCGGCAACGGCACCATGATTGACCCCAGCGGAAACTTCTGGTTTAGCGCTCAGGACGACCTGCTTGAGATCCCGAGCAGCGGCGACGTGACAGACGCCGGCCAAAACTACGGCTCACTCACCGCAGTCTACGGCCCAATTTATGAGGCTGGCGTGCAGCGTAATGCGGCCATGGATGGAGACGGCAAAATCATCATTGATGCCACCAGCACCGGCTCGGGATATCTGAGTGTGTTCTATCCCAATGCACCATGGGACGGCGATGGGGGCACAACAGTCACAGCAGGCGCGGACGTCTATCTCAATCCGTGCTACGTTGCGCCCGCCACGACGACTTGCGCAGCCCAAACAGGTGGGGAATCCACGATAGTGAATAATCCGCGCTCAACGACGATCGATGCCACCGGATCCATCTGGTCTGCTTTCCAAAGCGCTGGCTATGTACTTCAGGTGCTTGGCCCCGGCGCACCAACCTGGAGCCAGAAATCCTACATCCCCAAGGCCCTGGCGCCTAATTTGTCGGGGAATTCGACGAGCTTGCGCCCGTTTTAGTCCAGCCCCCGGATTGCGCCTGGCGGAAAGCATCCCGCCGGGCGGAATCCATAGCCTGAGTTTGCGGCGCGCTTCGAAACCCTGTAAATGGTTTCGGAGCGCGGCAAAAAGCTAACAGACTGAATTGCCGAAGGGTTTTCGGTCAAAAACGAGGATCGCGAGTCCTCACAGCGAAAGGATTACGTGATGAAGAATAAGTTTTGGGCACTGATAGTGGTAATTGCCGTGATGTGCATTCCTGCCCTTGTCCGCGCGCAGACCGGGTGCGAGGATTCTCCAGAAGATCCGACCCTCGTGCTGGCATTGGTCGCTTCCGCCGGTGCTCTGTTTACTGCAGCGCGTGCCCATTTCAAGGCGCGCAGAAGCTCTGGCGAGTAGAACCGCCAGACCGAATCGCGCGGGGCGATTGCCGGCGCAAAATGGCCGGCAGTTGCCGCGCGGCTTCACGCAGTCTCAGGGAACCGCGCAAGCGTATCTGTAATGCAAAGTGCGGTGTCTGGATTATGCAGTAGACTGAAAAACGGTGAGGACACGATGTGTCTTCACCGTTTTTCTTGTCTCAGCAGGCGAAGCTCATGGACTGGCGAAGCGTTCCCAGAGAAAGCTCCGAACAAACATAATTCGCAGAGATTTCCTTTCATGCAGCTTCGACGTTTCAGCCGTTCGTCCAGAACGGTTCTCGCCGTGTTGGCAGCCGGAGTCCTGACAAGCGCTCTGGCTGGTTGCGGGGGGACCGTATCCTCCACCACGAGCGGCTATAAAGGATCCGGCTTCGATGGTAAGGCGCTAATTGGTCAGCAGCCTTTGATCGGAGCTTCGGTCGAGCTGTATGCCGCGGGCACAAGCGGTAACGGTTCAAAGGGTGTTGAGCTTCTCTCGACCGCGCTGAGTACCGACAGCACAGGAGCGTTTTCCGTCGCGGCGGATTACGACTGCCCCTCGGCCAACTCCCAAATCTACCTTGTGGCGCGCGGCGGCAAGCCAGGGTCGGCAGCTTCTGCGGACAATGATTCCATTGCGCTGCTCACAGCTCTGGGAGCCTGTAATGAGGCGGCTTCGGCAAGTCGAGTCGTAATCAACGAGGTCACTACGGCGGCCGCTGTGTATGCGCTGGCGCAGTTTCTCTCGCCTGGAGGCAATCTGGGCGCAAGTTCCACCAATACGGTTGGCCTGAAGAATGCCGTTGCCACCGCTCAAGCGCTGGCAAACATCTCTACAGGAAGCAGTCCAGGGCCGGCCTTTGCCGCCAACGGCAGCTCTCCCGCGGCGAAAATCGACACGCTGGCAAATCTGCTGAACGCCTGTACTTCTTCTACTGACGGCGGAAGCACGTGCAGCGGGTTGTTCTCGGCAACCACTACGCCAACCGATACGCCGGAGAATACCCTGGACGCCGCACTCAATCTGGTGCACAACCCGGCCGAAAATGTCGCTGCGCTCTATGCCCTGGCGTCGTCCAGCTCCGTCTTTACCCCGGCATCGGCGGCGCAGCCTTCTGACTGGACGCTCTTTATCAACTACACCGGGGGCGGCATGAATAGTCCTACGTCCCTGGGAGTGGATGGTACGGGCAATGTTTGGGTTGCCAGCTACGTCGGCGGCGTAGCTTCGCTGTTTTCACCGCTGGGCGTGCCCTTGTTTGCGCAGGGCGTCACCGGTTCCGGGCTGAGTTATTCCTACGGCTTGGCGGTGGATGCAAACAATAACGCCTGGATCACCAATTGGCCCGGTCCCTGGGCGGCGGGAAACACGGTCAGCGTCTTCAATACCAGTGGTGCGTCCGTGGCCGTGAGCAGCGGGTACTCGACAGGCGCGAACACCTGGCCAAACGCCGTGGCGATCGACACCGATGGCTCAGCCTGGGTGGTGGACTGGGGCGATTCTCAACTGACGCATCTGTCCAGTTCGGGCCAGGAACTTTCCGGCTCCCCCTACTCGTCAACGCAGTTGTTCGATCCCTTTACTGCCGCGATCGATGCCAGTCATAACGTCTGGGTCAGCAACGAGGGCGGTACGACTGTCACCCGTGTTACTCAGGATGGAAGCCAGTTCACCAGCTATGACTGTTGCAATGGACCGGAGGGGTTGGCCATCGATCACAGCGGCAACGTCTGGGTGTCCAATTTCGACGGCAACAGCATCAGCGAGATTTCCGGCGCCGGCGTGGTGCTTTCCAACGGCGGCATTACCAGCGTGAGCCTCGACGACCCGGATGACATCGCCATCGACGGCGCGGGGACCGTGTGGATCTCTAATTACCGGGGCCCTTCTCTGACCGAACTGGCTGGCTCGACCGCTTCTGTCCCTGGAACAGTCCTTTCACCGGCGGGTGGTCTGGGTTCAGATGCCGGCCTGCTCGAAGCCTACTCCCTTGCTATCGACGCCAGTGGCAATCTTTGGGTCAGCAATAAAGGCAGCAATACCTTGACAGAGTTCATCGGATTGGCCGCGCCGGTACGGACTCCCCAGATTGGCCCTTCGGTGGCGCCTTGACTGGGTCAGTTCAGGAAGCGGTTGAGCCGAGTTTGGATGGGTTGATTTGCCGCGATTGAAACAGAGCGCGCAATCACAGGTAAACTGGACGTATGACGATGAAGATGGAAGTGGCTGCGCCGTGCTCGGAGATAGTTCCAGGCGCCAAAAGCCGCCTTACCCGCGCCAAAGCTCCTCTGCTTTGGTGCGCGATCGCTCTGCTGACAGCCGCAGGTTGCCTCGGCATTTACCGGGAGATCTCGGAACTCTGGACGTTCTGGACGACGGATCCGCTGCGGTCGATCGGCATGTTGATTCCCCCGTGGTCAATCGTGTTGACGCTGCGCGTGTGGCGGCGGCATGGCTGGGAGATGCGCGGGACGTGGTGGGGATTACCGGTAATCGGGCTCGCGTTTCTGCTGAGCGTGCTGCGCGAAAAGATGCTGCTGGTCGGACTCGCGGGACCAGTCGGGATTTCGTTCCTGCCGGTCTCGCTGCCTGTTTACGTCTATGGCAGCGGAGTTGTGCTGTTTTTTGCCGGAGCACGTGTCTGGCGCAAAGCGTGGTTCCCCCTCGGACTGCTACTACTGTCGCAACCGGTTCCGATCCTGTCGAGCCAGCTCGTCGATATTCCGCTGCAGCACCTTTCAGCGCGGGTGGCGCGAGATTTTGCGACCTTGATTGGTTTCGCTCCGACCACGCCGCAACTGCGCCTGATGTTTTCGCCGGATTTTGGCATGTTTATCGCGCCGGGGTGCGATGGGATCCGCGGCGCAGTGACCATGGGGTACGTCGCGCTGCTTCTCGGGTATCTAAAGCGGGTTTCGGCGCCACTGTGGGCAGCGTACGTGAGTGGAGCAGTGCTGTTGGGATACCTGTTCAACTTCATCCGGCTCTGCGGCCTTGTTCTTTATTACCGGATTGCGCTCGGGCATCCGGCACTGGAAGGCGTGGCGAAACAGGCGGATTACGCGATTGGTTCCTGCCTGTTTCTTACTGCGGTGCTTCTGTTTCTGTGGCTGGCGCGGCGTAAGGGAAAAGATGAGCCTCCGGGTGGGCCCGCCCAGCTCGAAAATTTGCGAGAATCGTGGAATGGCTGGATGAAGTGTGCCGCGTTTGCGATGCTGCTGGTGGCGGCACTTTCGGTGTTTGCATCACCGCTCCGAAACAGCCCTCGCACCACGCTTACGCCGGCATCGCTGGCTGCGCGCATGCCGAAACAAGTTGGCGAATTTACGTTGACCCGCACCTGGTACGAGCAACAGAGTGGAGCGATTGTTATGGAGGCGGGCGCCTATGCTGCGCCGGGATCGGACGAGATCATTCTGGGCGTCTCCGTTGCCCCGAACTTTAATCTGCACAACGCCAACGCGTGTTGGCTGGCGCGCGGACTTGACCCCGACCTGCTGGAGAGCCGGAAATATAGGACAGGAAACGGAGATTCCGTTGCGCTCGACACCGGGTTTTACAGTGACGGAATCACCGACAGCGTGGTGGTGAATGCCTTCTGCGGTCCCCTGTCTTGCTCGCAGGTTCGGCGCACCACATCGAGTGGACGGATCGGGTTCTTCGTTTTGGGGCCTCAGTTGTACGAACTGGCAGGTTCCAGAGTGCGCCTCGTTTCGATTATGGTTCGAATTGACAAGTTACATTCGATGGCGCAGAAGCAAGCTAACTATGACCTTCTCTCAGCGGAAGCGCAAAGGTTTATCTCCGGCCTTAACCTATTGAGCCTGAGCCGGGATTATCAGTAGAACTTCAGCACGCTGGCTCCAGCGCAATGTGCACGATGGCGTGAACTATTGCAAAACCAATTCACGTTGAAACTACCGCGTTTGTTTTGCAGTTTGCGCCCACGGGCGTACAATCGCCGGGAACGTGTTTTCAAAATGGAGATTCCGGTGACAGTGATTTCCGCCAAGCCTTCTAACCTGATTTTATCTCTATTAGCGACCACCTCCATCCTGGGATGCGGGGGAGTGAGCCGCCCGCCGGTCACGACTCCTGCTTCGACGCTCACTGGTAGCAGCTTGCACGGTCAGGTGAAAGGTGGCCAGCAGCCGATATGGGGTGCCACGATTCAGCTTTACCAGGTGGGAACGGCTGGCGACGGCTCCAGCGCCGCGCCTTTGGGCTCGTCGACCACTACCAACCCATCGGGTGGGTTCACCATCACTGGCGGTTACACGTGCCCAGGGTCGAATCCGCTGGTCTATCTGTTGGCAACCGGAGGGAATCCAGGCCTTACGAGCGGAACGAACAATACCGCAATCAACCTGATTGCGGCGCTGGGATCGTGCGGTTCGCTGAGTTCGAGCACTTTCATCAATCTGAATGAGGTAACGACGGTGGCGGCGGTGGCGGCGCTCTCGCCCTATATGACTTCGCCGACCGGCATTGGATCGGGCACGTCGGATGCGTCTGGGCTGGCGGCCGCGTTCACGCTGGCTTCGCAATACGCAAGCACGGCGACCGGCACGTCGCCTGGCACTTCAGTACCGGCCGGCGATGCAATTCCGAGCACACTGATCAATTCGCTTGCCGACATTGTGTCGGCGTGTGTGAACAGCATAGGAGGCAGTGCTGGCGATGGATCGGCCTGCGGCACGCTGTTCACCGATTCCACGCCCTCGGGTGGCGCGGCTCCGACCGACGTTGCCACTGCGTTGTTGAATATTTTGAACAACCCAACCAGCGATCTAACCCCGCTGTTCGGCTTACTGCCGTCAACACCGCCGTTCCAGCCAGTCTTGAATGCAGCGCCGTCGTCTTGGGCGATCAGCCTTTTCACCACGCCCGCCGGAGGCGCGCTGGTGGACTATGCCACGCAGGAACAGATCATTCGCGGTTTCGGCGCATCGGAAGTGTTTGATTCGGTGCTGCCGAGTTCCCAGATTACGGGGTTGTATGGACAGTCCAGCGGGCAGATCGGACTGAGCATCATGCGCGTGCAAATTGCTCCCGCCACCTGGACCTCATCCACCCAGACGGCAGATACAACTCAGTGGACCGCGGAACTCACCAATGCCCAGGCGGCGCAGGCTTTGGGGGCTATCGTCTTCGCTTCTCCCTGGACCCCGCCTGCCTCTATGAAGACAAGCTCCACATCCCAACCGTACAATTCGTCGTGCTCTTCGGGAACCAATTTATGCGGCGGCTATCTGAATCCGACGAGCTATTCCGATTATGCGAACTATCTTGAGGCTTTCGTCACCTATGCAACAAACACCATGGGCGTGAACCTCTACGGTGTCTCCGTGCAGAATGAGCCGGACTTCAATGCTACCTACGTATCCTGCCTCTGGACCGGAGCGCAGTTGGATACATGGATTGCAGGCTACGGTTCGGTGCTCACGTCGGGTACGATCCCGGTTAAGTTGATCATGCCGGAATCGGATACCTTCAATACAAACGAATCTGACCCTGCGCTGAACGATAGCGCCGCCGTCGGCAACATCTCGATCGTTGGCGGTCACCTGTATGGGGCGTCGCCCTTCTATTACACGAATGCCAAGAACAAGGGCAAGGATGTGTGGATGACCGAGCACTTGCTCGTTCCTGCCAATAACAGCTCCCCCCTCATGGCCGATGCCATTACCATGGCAGAGGAGATTCACAACTCCCTGACCGTGGCCGATTACAACGCGTACGTCTGGTGGCAGGGCCCCAGCTACCCGACGAACAAGACCCCACAAGAACACCTGATTGATGCCAGTGCCAACCCCACTTACTACGGTTCAGCCATGACGCAGTTCTCTCTCTTCATACGTCCCGGCTATTTCCGTTATAACGCCACGACGACTCCGGTCAGCGGCGTCTATCTTTCGGCATATAGCGGTAACGGGCACCAGGTGATCGTGGCGATCAACTCCACCAGTTCCGCGGTCACGCTGCCGATTCAGATCGCAAACCAGACGGTAACCTCGATGACGCCTTACCAGACTACTTCCAGTTCTTCGGTATCTCAGCTGAGCCCGGTTACAGTAACCAACAACGAGTTCTCTGCCGCGCTGCCCGCACAGAGTATCACCACCTACGTGCAGTAGCCGGGACGCTCGGCCCTCTATGCCCGATTATGGGCGCGTCGCTTCAGCGATGGAGGTATTCCCGTTTAGAGGCCTCTGAACTGATCATCTCAAACCGTTTCGTTGGGACCTATTTGTTCGGAAGTAAGGTAGCGAGAATTCATAACAAATCGTTCCAATACTGCGTCAGCACGGCAAAGGACAATTTCTTGCGGCAGTCCCGGCCGACAGGGTCGTACTACTATCCTGGGGCCCAGCTCGATGGTTCTCTCGTCCCGATCATTCATCGCATTCTGCCCTTCGCGAATCTCGACGGCATTCGGAACAAGCTATTCTTCTTCACCGGGTTCGAATACTACAACCAGAGCTTTGAGGCCAACCAGGAGGCCATCTCGGGCTGGGTGCCCACCATGTCGGAGCGGCAAGGGGCTTTCAGCCCCGCACCGCTCAGCACCCAGCTTTGCGGCGCGCGCCCGGGCAAGCCAACCGACAACGCATTCGTTGAATCGTTCAATGGGACGTTCCGCGATGAATGCCTCAACGTGCACTGGTTCGCAACGCTGGCCGAAGCAAAACAGCTTATCGAGGCATGGCGGCAGGAATACAATGAGAGTCGTCCTCACAGGGCTCTCAATGACAGGACGCCAAGCGAATTCGCCAGTGAGTACGCGGCTAGCCGCGTACTCACTGCAACCTAAACCCGTCGAAGACTAACATTCCGCTTGGTGCAAAAAACCTGGTCCGATCATTTGCCCAAACAGAACAGACAAATTGAAGAGGAGCTTCGGAAGATTCCGATTCGCAGTCGCGGCAAACGCGCTTGCGGCGCATCCCCGTGTTTCGCGGAATTTTCCGGGCGCACGACCTGCTAGTTTTCAGGGCAACCGGTCGTACATTCCCTTGGCATGCGATGACACGTTTTAGAGGGCGGTGAGCGCGGATGCACCGGCCAGCAGTTCGAGAATGCCACGCCTGGAAATTGTTATCACTCGGTTGCCGGGGCCGCCTTCTTGTGCTCCACGAAGGTGTGCGCTTGATGACAGCTCACGCAGGTCTTGCCATTCATGAATGGATCAGACTTCAGTTGTGCCACCTGGTCGGTGTGACAGCTGTCGCATGTGCTTAACGCCGGCGTGCCCGCAAAGTCCTTTGCTGTTGTCTCGCCATGGCATATGGTGCATTCCACACCGTTGGCGCCATGCGGGCTGGCTTTCCATTGGTCATAGATCGCCTTGTGGCAGGTGGCACAGGTATCCCCGGCTGGAATCAGCCGATGGTAAATATGCTTGGCTTGGTCCTGCTGAGCAACGGCGGTTTGGACGGCAATAGCCAAAACGAGAGAAACGAACAGGGCGAAACCGAACATGCGCGCACAGAAATGATTCACGGGCAGACTCCTGAGTACGGTCTCCAAGTATCGAACCGGCGAAGGCTGCAATCAGTGATACACATCACGTTTCACCGGAATGCGATCTGCGCACTGGCTGCGAGGCCTTTTGCCAAAGGAATGTTCACAAACCTCGCTTGATTCCGCTGTCTGTCGCTGCGGTCGTGCAGATTCATGCGCTATGGTGCGCCCTTTCGCTACCGCCTCGGCTGAGGCGTTGCTGTCACCAGAGTCGGCCAACCGCACAACTGGCAGCGGACCGAGCCGTTGAGAAACCCTGTCCGACCCGTTCTAACCTGCGGGCGAACACCCAAAGCCCCAATCGAGCAAATGTGGTGCGGCTCTTGGCGAGTCATGGGCAAGCCGGAACTTATCCGTCCATTCGTCAGATCAGTACCCACAAACGCCCTAGCGTTCTACAAACGGCCGGTTCCTTCGGGGTCGGCAGTTCGGAGAGTGACCCAGAACTCCAAAATTTGGAGTTCGAAATTGCCAACATCAAAAATCCAAGATTGAGATTTTCTGCTGGCCCGTTCAGTGGCGTCGCGTCGCCTCACCCCCCGGCCCCTTGCGCCACGGTCCTACGCTATTGGCGTGTGGCAGGCGGGGGCGGGATGCGGACGACGGAGAGGGCAGGATGTGCAACCGTAATTCGGGAGACAGCAATCGTGCAATGCTGATTTTCCATTTCCCAGTAGGTCCGCATGTCACCGACTCTGGGGCTTGCGGAAGGCCCAATAGCTTGACCAGCCAAGCAGCAACAGGCCAAGCCAGAGGTCAACCGGCTGCCACTACGACCGCTGCATCCGTACCGGCAGGATCGGGTTGAGCAGGAGCACGACAGCCAGGAAGGCCCACATCCAGCCCCGTGGCCCCGCGTGGTACACCCGCACCGCCCAATACGCCGCGCCCACGGTTGCAGCCGTCCTCAGCACCATGTAGAAGCCGTAGGAATGTCTCCCCTCGGCAGCAACGAGCAGGAGGATTGCCACAAGCACGGTGAGCGCAATTTCCAACACCCGCTTCCGGTCCATGATTGAACCTCCCGCTGAAAATCATTTCACGGTCGGCCTGCCAGTCCGGGGAGAAGTGAACTGTGCCACAGATTGTGCCACAGATTTCGCATTATTGAGAGTTAAGGTGCGCTACGGCACTTTTCGGGCAGAAGCAAAGCCCGCTGAAATTAGCGGCCTTTAGCGTCAAATCTCGGGTAGCGCTACCGGGAATCGAACCCGGGTTTTAAGATTGAGAATCTAGCAGCCTAGTTAACACTTTCAGCGACTTACAGCCAATTGTAACCGAGCTGTGTACCAAAGCGTGTACCACGAAACTGCAATTTGGTGCTTCTGCCGACCAAATCGTCTACCAGTTCCGATACGGGATGTTTGAGAGTTTGACGTCAACACCCTCGATCTCTCTTTTCCGCAGGAGCATCTCGACAGCTTCCACGGCCTGTTCTTTGTGAGCAGTGGGCCCGACAGTGATTCTTTTCAACGCAGATGGGATCCTCGTCAAGTCCAGATTGACTGAGATAAAGGGAGTCAAACCAAAATGGCTCTCTCTGAATGAACTTGCCTTCTCGTTCTCAGTAACGAAAACAAACCTCCACTCCTTCTCCTCTGAAAACCCAGGGTGCTTCATATAAGAAGCGGCTTCTGCAAAGTCCATATACATCTGGACGAGTGGCTCTAGAAGCAGTTCGCGATGCTTCTTGATGTCGTCGAAGATGGGATTATTCGGCTCGCGCAGCTCGTTCCTGAACTTATTCCAGCTCGAAATCAGACTGCCTAAATGCTTATCTGCAATCGCCGAGAGTCGCTGCGCGTTTAAGGATTCGTCGTATTCACATGGACCAAGATCAAACACGACGTTGAGCGAGTCTGGGTGACGACTGAAAGATTCCCGCAGCAGGCTGGAGTCGAAGCCGAGGCTATAACCATGGCCATTGTGCGAGTAGGCGCGCCATTGGCTTAATCGATCTCCGGGCGAGCTTTTACCCTGCGGTATTGCGGCCTCATCGTTCGTCAAGCACCAGACGTAGATCGCCTTGTTTTTGGGATCACCCCACATCACATTCAAGAATCTGTCGAATATCTTTTCAAGCTGTTCCTTGCGATTCGACGTGCTCTGGCTGACGGCGGATTTAACCCTTTCTTGGAGCGTAGCCCACGCCGCAATAAGCTCCGACGCGTCGTTGAGGTAAAGAACGTGTGTTGCCCAAACGCTCCCGTCGTTGAGTATTCCGTGTAAGCCACGCTGATCTGTGTAGTGATAGAGGAGTCCTGGCAGTTCTTGCTGCTGCCCCTCATCACCAGTTGCTGGTTTCGGGTCCGTCATGATCGTTTGGCCTTTGGCTGCAAGAATATCGCAAACTCTTGCGGGCCTCCACCCGGTCGCGGCGACCCACAAACTCGGACATCGCGTCCAATTGCGAACTTCACGATCGAGCGACTAGATTATGTCTGTGAGCGCGCTCAGACCCTACTGAACAACCTCCGTCACTTGCGAAAACGCCGCCTTAATTCCCTCTTGGACGTTCCGCGTCTGGTACTGGACAAGCTTTCCGAACCCGGCGGCAACGTGTGTCTCTGTGACGTGGATGTAATACCGGGCGGCCACTGACGGCGAGCTATGCCCCATCAGGCGGGCCAGGGTGAAACGGTCCATGCCGGACTGTGCGGCGCGGGTTCCGAACGTGTGACGCCAGCAGTAGAATTCAAAACGCTCCAGACCCGCCTCCTCGATTGCGGCGTCGTGCGGGTGCTGTAGTGACGTGATGTGTCCCGAGATGCCGGCGCCCGGAAACACAAACGCGGATTGGTTCGCCATCGCCTCTGCCGCTTTCTTCCGCCGTCCAAGAACCTCAGCAGCCCGTGGGGTGAGGGGAAGGCTGCGCTGCGCGTTCACCGTCTTGCCCTGGCGAACGTGAATCACTCCATGCGGGCATTCTGCGTTGGCCGTCAAGTCCACATCGGCCCATTTCAGCGGGAACAATTCGCTGTTCGGGCGCATTCCGGTATCGACCGCCAGAATCGCCGCATCGCGGAGATTCTCGGAAGCCTTCGCCAAATACCGCGCCTCTTCCTCAAAGCTCACCACCCGGTCCCGACCGTTTCGCTGAGGCAGTTCGTGAATCACTGGTGCACGGTCCAAGCGGCCCCATTCCACGGCGAGATTTAGGGCCCGCCGTAGGGTTCGCAAATCGCCGTTGACCGTAACAACGGAGTTGCCCGCCACCTCTCGACGATATCGAGCATACCCGCTCACCAGATCGCCAGTAATCCTGTTCAGAGGGGCATCTGCGATGGCTGCGAACGTCAGGAGCCGGCTGAGGCATACGTCGTAAAACGTGTGCGTGCCCGGTTCTGTGTGCGTCTTCGCGTATTGCAGGAATTCCTTCGCCAACTCGCGAAATACAGGCGGAGCGCTTGCCGCGGGCTTCGGCCAAGGGTCATTCGGGTGAATCTCGCCGAGTCTCAGCGCCCGCTTGTGCTCGTTCTCCGCATCCTCAGCATCTTTCCGCTTGTGCGTTCTGGCAGATTGCCGAATACGAAAACTCTCTACATTCCCATCCGCGTGTCGAATGGACCATCGGAAGTTGTACCCCCACACCTTTCCGCGTTTATAGAGCATTTCGCGCCTCTCTTTCAGCCGCTCAGTCTACCGCTCGTTTTCGCTCTTGGGCCACCTGCCCAATCCCGTCGGTGCCGCACCGTCTTCCACCCAACCTCTATCGAAGCCACACGCTTACCTCAACTCGCGAGCTTCCAGCGGCGAGTAAACGAATTCATTGCGCTTTTGTTTAGTTGGGGTTATGCCTAACCAAATTCACTCGCTGATTGCGAGTAGGACGAGCTTTGCGCATACAGCGTCACCTGCCGTTCCTGCCTTGGGAACGCTGCTTAATTCGATTTTTCTCCCAATAGATTCTCTGCCGCCAGAGATACTTTGTATTATCTTCGTTCTTGCAGTTGTAAGCTGTGGCATAATTCTCGGGGCATCCGTCCTCCTGCCAACCTTGAGGAGTCCTAATTCTTCTCCGGTCCAGCTCACGGCAGTACTTGAACCCCTTGTAACCAGCCCGAATGATATCTAAGATTACGGCGTCCCTCTTCCCGATGGGTTTTGGACGCTTTCTCGTAGACCGCTTTCTGCTCACATGGCGCCGTTCAAGAGAATGGTAATTCCCCGCTAAAACAGTGCTCCGCAGATTGGCGATTAGGATGGGATAGAGCGCGCCAAAACGTGCTTTCGCGTGTTCAATTGCCGACGACCCAAATTCAGTCGCGATCTCGCCGTTTACAACCTTCCGGCCCAGCTGACGGAGGATTTGCCTTTTTCGGTCTTCCAGAAGAGGCTCCAGGCAGCGATTCCATAGCGATCTAAAGAAGGCCGAGGATTCTGATTGGCCCTCGTTCCTCCATGTTTTACAGCAAGCCAAAAAGAACTGCACCACGAGCTCTTCAGTGTAGTTCACTTCTAGTTCAACCAAATCCAAGACGTACCACGGATCGCCTATGTTGTCTCTTTTCGTCTGCAGCTCCTGGAATTTGTCAGCCCATTCATCCATCAATCGGGTGTGAATCGATGCATGTAGGGGCTGGAACCTTGGGCTGGTTTGCTCCCAGGCTTTCGCGAACGTCATCTGGGAAGCACGATCTTTCATAGTCACCTCGCGCACTTTTCCTGTTTTCGCCGCGGAACTGCGGCTCAACAACGTCATGCGTTTACGTCTTTGAGACGTAGCCAAGATAGCATGGAGTAGATTCTTCAGCGAACTCTCTGCAGTCGAGCGATCAGTCGAATCTCGGGCCGACCCCTCGCACCCCAAGCGAGTTCCGCACAATTGATGCGGAAAGCTATTGTCTGCTTAACTTGACTACCGTCATCAGCTTACAGGCGTCCTGCAGTTCCACTGAATTGCTGCTGACATATGCCATTTTCTATCTGGGGTCCCCACAAAAGTCCCCACAGTGATTGCCCTGCCGTGACCGCTCTACACATTCACTGTTGTGGGTCCGCCAAAGATATGACCTTCGGCCCGGGCAAGAACCGCACAATCTCGACTTGCCGCTCTCAGAGGTTGCCTTACGTTACCGCGCAGAAATCAGCGCGTCCGACGAGGCGATCGCGCACTTCGCGAGAACAGCGGTGTACCTACCAGACATAATAGGCAACAACCCGCGGTGGACCGGCAACAGAATCTGTCACCGTGGTTTGCAGAACTAACTCCATGTTCTTCTTTTGCCAATCGGAAGAGACCGTCCGCAAACCCCGATCGAGAAAATCGGGATTAGAGATGAATTCTCCTGCGGCTTGCGTCCCGCTTCCATGTATGCCCGCGGCTATGATGGTGAACTGACCGGTCTTTGAGTCGAGTAGCCGTGCGACGATTGCGTAGTCCTCTCCAGCCTGCTCGGATTCCCTTGTGTTGTTGAGCCAAACCCTTCCCCCCGAAATCTGCTCGCGGATCATGTATTGGCCCTTGTCCTCGACAAATGAGAAATGGAGGCCGGGCAGGATCTGCATGGTCCATTTGTTATTGAAAGCGCCCACGATTACCGAAGGGGAGTTACTTAGGTCTTCAAAGGTGTAGTTTGCGCCAGCCCTCACCTGGCTTGGCTTTCCGATCTGTCCGAGCAAAGACGAGACACGAACCGCAGCATAGACGTCGCCAACGGCCACGCCATAGTCTGGATAAGGAACTATCTCGCTCCAGGGAATCTTCTCATTGGCATCAAGCGGAAGCACCTGATTGGACCGCTCAACCTCTGTCTGGAATGTACCAGGATGGGTCTTTGCGTAACTTTGATAAAGATCGAAAGAGGGTCTATAGACAACAGGCTTTGCGAGGCAAATGAAAACTGGCTGCGGAGTCGCAAACACTGGGGCCCAGAATCTTTGCAGTGTTGTAGGCGAGATCTGACTCACGCGAGAACGGTTGTAGAGCAGGCCGGCTCCCAGCACCAGGACGAAAGATACTGCCACCATAATCGCCGGAAAGGAGCGGATTTGAATGCTACGCGGCTGAGCCTGCGAAGCCTGTTGATTTCCCAGAGGGGATTCCGAGTCATCCGAAGCCCAATGGATGTTCGGAGAGTAGGAGCCGGGTTGGAGTTCGATCCGAACGGTGGGCCGGGAAGGAAGAGACTGATAGTACTGCTCCAGTCGTCGACGCACTTCGCCAGCCTGGACCCGAACGACGGGATCTTCGCCTGTCGCATACCCTGGAGCCCTTTGGAAGACGTCGGTCCCAATCGTACGTTCCTTCAAATGCTCGACATGGCCCTCTAATTTGTTGCGAACAACATATTCCAAGAACTGCCGGCTTCGCTCGGCGTTTTTGAAGAATTTACTTGCAAGAATTCGATCGAGTTCTTCGAGTACAAGACCTGCATGCTCTGGCCCAACGGGAGTGGGCTCGGCAGATTTGTCGGTTTCGTTGGGATGCTCGACTGTGAAGGCCATAGGTGCCAATTCCGTCCGCCGATGTGCACTTTGAAAACAGTCGCCAGTGGCTGATTCCGCCACTCGTGAGAAGTATCGATTTGGGCTTTGCGCTTCCTTGATTACGAAGCCGAATGATTCGCGGGGAACCAACCGTAAATTCACCTACCGAAAAACGTGCAAGTCAGGAGGCGGCGAAAACGTTTACCGTGGTCCAAAACACTGCCCTCCAAAGTAAACACGCAGTTTACTATCCATGTCAAGGTCTGGCTCCGTCTTTGCATCTGAATTGTGATAAGAGGTTCGATGAAGCCGTATGATGAACGCACTGATCCGGGCAAGACACAGGAGTTCCCGCCAAGCTCCGGCGCAAGCGCCCATGCACAAAGTCCAACCAATGGAATGGGTTTCGGGCCATGCATTGGGGTTTGCCGAGAGAAGACACCCTAGGGCTGCGTCTGTGGCACCACGTTGCGGACCACTCCGTTTTCTGCACAGAGTTTTCCGCCGCAAAGTTCGCCCGTGATGCCCATGCCTTCGGTGATCGTATAAATGTGGTCGACAGCAGGAAGCTTGACCATCTCTTTCCTGCCGGAGGGCCAGTGGATCTCGAGGCTGCCTGGATCGCTCGCGTCTCCTAACCCAAAGTGCAGCCGGCGGTCGTTCGAACTGATGTAGCTACCACTGGCCAGGACATCCTGCCGCTGACGCATTCCGTTCGCCGTGAGATATCCCGTTGCGCAAGTCGCGTCGCGCGGGCTCTTGGGGCCTCCCACAAGCCTTACTTCGACCCAATGATGATGGTCGGGATTGACATTGCGCAGCAATACCGGTGGGCCATCAATGGGATTGATGACCACATCTATCTTGCCATCGTTGAACAAATCGCCGAAGGCCGCGCCGCGCGCCGGAACTACCACCGCAAGCCCCGTGCCTGTGACTGGAGGAACGTATTCGAATCTGCGTCCCTTTCCGTTTCGATCCGGCACGTTGTGGAAGAGCAGCGGCCTCTCGGCGAATGTCGTGCCCCAGTCGTGCTGGTCAACCTGGGGATACACATGACCGTTAACCATGAACAAATCGAGCCACCCATCGTTGTCGTAGTCGACGAATCCGTCGCCCCAGCCAACAAACGGAATTGTCGTTTGCGCGATGCCAGCGTCATAGCTGACATCTGTGAATCCCGCTTCGCCATCGTTGTGATACAGAACTTTGTAGTCGTCGCCAAAGTCAGTGATGAAAAAGTCGAGCAGCCCGTTGTTCTCGTAGTCGCCTGCGGCAATGCCCATGGATGCGATCTCGCGTCCGTCTTTGTTGAGCGCGAAACCGGAGACGTAACTCTGATCTTCAAACGTGCCGTCGCCTTTGTTTCGATAGAAATAATTGGGTTCAGAGTCATTCCCGACGAAAAGATCAGGACGGCCGTTCCCATCCAGCGAAACGAAGATGGCTGTGAATCCGTAAAAAGGGCTTTTATCTTCGACGCCGGCTTTCTGTGTCACATCGGTGAATGTGCCGTCGCCGTTGTTGTGGAAGAGGTGATCGGGTTCTGCGGGCAGCCCGCGCGGACCACAGTTGACCGGGAAACCGCGGTACAGGCAGGCGGCGTTGGACGAGTCCTTGGCGAGCTGTTCAGCCAGAGCGCGGTCATAGTGCACATATCCGGTCACGTAAAGGTCCAGCCGCCCATCGCCGTCATAATCACCCCATGCCGAGCCAGTTGACCAGTTGCCCAATGCGACGCCGGCTTTCTCGGCCACATCAGCAAAAGTCCCGTCATGATTGTTGTGATAGAGGCGATTCTTGCCAAAGTTTCCGACGAAGAGATCGGGCCAGCCGTCGTTGTCGTAATCGGCCACTGAGCATCCGTATCCCCAGCGATCGTTGGTGACGCCGGCCTGAGCGCTGACGTCAGTGAAGGTGCCGTCGTGGTTGTTGTGGAAGAGCGCAGCGTGGGGCGGGGTCTGTTTGCCATCCAACGCATCGAAGGTCGACCCGTTGACAAGATAGATGTCGAGCCAGCCGTCGTTGTCGTAGTCGATGAGGCAGACCCCAGAGCCATTGGTCTCGACGATGAACTTCTTCTCGGGCACACCCATCTTGTGTGTCCAGCCGGAGAGTCCAGCCTGCCTGGTAATGTCTTCAAAGACGACCGGCCCCTTGTCGACGAATCCACCCGCAGTGATGGGCCGTCTCTTTTCGTCATAAACCGGCGCTGCTATCACGCCCGACGCGATCCCACTCATACCGCCGCCCTGCGGCGGAGCGGTTTGCGCCTGCTGCGCGCAGCAAACCGCGGGCAGAACGGCCGCAATAGTAAGAATACCGAGAATCAATTCCGCACTTCGCATCAACTTGATCCCTCGCACATGAGTCCAGGTAAATCTCTATCTGGCAAGATTTCCGTTTTGTTCGGCATAACCGATTCATTCCCGGGTTGGGCGTGGCTCTTTAGCCTCTGCCCGCTCGATTTGTTCTCAGCGCCATCTCCTCCTAAAGAAACCAATCCATTGGCAGCGGCTTACGTTTCTGGAGCCGCGCAGCCCCAAGCCGCACATTTACGCGCAGGATCAGTTGTTCTGTGGCTTCCTGCCCGGGTGCGCAGTGCACAAGGGGATTCAGTGCCCTGCATCAGGTTGTGCCGTTGGCGCTCCTTCCTCGACGAGTCGGAACCGCTTGCGATCGGTCTCATGTCGCAAAGATTCTTGATGCATCTCAGAGAGGCGCTTGACCAAAGGCTGCAGCTCATCGTTGCTTTGGCCGCTGTGACGCAGAGAGATGACGAGGTGATACATCGCAGTTTCGTTTGAAGGATCGTACTGCAAAGCTGTCCTGCACTCCTTCACTGCCCGGTCGTACTGATTCAGGCTCATATACATGCTTGCCAACTCATTGTGCGCATCAACAAGATCCGGCTTCGTCTTTGCCGCTGCCAGGGCATTTTGCATCGCCTCTTTGAATTCGGAGCTCTGCGGATCGGGCGCGCTGTTCATGATCAATTGAGCCAGCAGGAGATGGAAGAGCGGATTGTCGGGGTGAGCCTTTAATTGCTCGCGCACCCTTACAAGGGCAGCGTTCGGATCGTTCCTCTGAAGGACGGTAAGGTCGCCGGCATAAGCAGCAATGCTTTGCGTGGAGTCGAGCTGTTCTGCCATTTTGAAGTCGGCTTCTGCTTTGTCGTACTCTCCGAGCTGCACATAAAGAACGCCGCGCGAAAGATAGAGGGAGGAATTCCCGGAGATGCGTTCGAGCCCAGCATTGAGCATATCGATTCCCACCTGGAAGGAATCGTGTGTCATGCAGAGGACGGCAAACAGGACGTAATTTGAGGGATCGGTGGGATCGAGGACAATGGCTTGACGCTGCAGCGCGACCGCTTTGGGCGTGTTGCCGGTCGCCTCATACGCCTGTGACGCCAGGCTGAGAATGTCGGGGTCGGTCTGATCGGGAGTTAACAGCGGCTCCAGAACTTTCACGGCTTCGTCGTTGTTGTGCGTTGCGACAAGAAGGACGGCAAGATCGTAGCTCGGATATGCCTGCCCCGGAACAAGCGGGATGAGTTGGCGGAAGACAGGAATCGCATCGTCGGTCCGGTCCAGCTTGAACAAGCAATAGCCATAGGCTTCTAGCGAATCGGGATGGTTGGCGATTGCATCTTTGCTGAGGAGGAATTGAGACACTGCAGCACGGCAGTCGCCGGCGCGCTGCTCGAGCGTGGCAAGCATTTCATGCCCGGTTACATCGCCCGAATTGGACTTCAGCATCCTCTCCAACAGTGGAATAGCGCGTTTGTCCCCGGTTTTGTAGAGAATTTGTATTTCGCCTTTGAGGGCCGGGGTGTAATTGGGCGAAATGCGAATTGCATGGTCGAACGAAGCGAGGGCCTCACGGTCGTTGCCCTGCAATGCAAGACAAATCCCCTCGAGTGTCCAGAGTTTGAAGTCGCTTGGACTTCTGTGGATCGCAACGTTCAAAGTTTTCAGAGCTTGATCATATTGTTGCGAACGGATAAGTGACTCAATGGAAGAAATCGAAACGTTGACATCCTGGGCCTGCGCCGATAACGCACATGCCAAGGCGAAGCCCACGATCAGGCTGAGGCGAAACATTCGAGGCGAACTCCAGCGCGGAATCTCACACGCAGACGCCGAGACCACGCTCTTGTTCCATAGTATGACTCCATCGCTTCCAGCGGTGAGCTGTATGGATTCACCATCGCGGGACCAAGCGGCTTCTCGTTTCTTTATTGTGCTCAGGAACATGGCTGCTTGGCGCACAACACACCTGTTATGCCTTGCCCCTCGGTGATGGTAAAGATGCGATCCACGGCCGGCAGTTTGATCTTTTCGACACGGCCCGACGGCCAGTGGATCTCAGCGGTCCCGGCATCGGTCGCATCGCCCAGGCCGAAGTGAGGCCGCTGATCGTTGGACGAAATATAGCTGCCGCCGCTCATTACGTCTTCACGCTGGCGCATGCCGCTCGCAGTGAGGTAAACGGTTGCCCCGATGGCATCGCGCGGGCTCTTCCTAGCTGTCTTCGAGTCCACGCCACCGATAAGTTTGAGCTCCACCCAATGGTGATGATCGGGATTCACATTCCTGAGCAGCACAGGAGGTCCGTCGACCGGATTAATGACCACGTCGATCTTGCCGTCGTTGAACAGGTCACCGAAGGCCGCGCCCCGCCCCGGAACCACGACCGCCAGCCCTGTTCCCTTCACTGGCGGCACATAGTCGAACTTGCCGTGGTGGTTGTTATGAAAGAGCAGAGGACGTTCGGCATAGGTTGTGCCCCAATCGTGCTGGTCCACCTGGGGATAGACGTGGCCGTTGATCATCATGATGTCTTTCCAGCCGTCGTTGTCGTAATCGATCAGGCCGTCGCCCCAGCCCACAAAAGGAACAGCAGTCTGGACGAATCTCGCCTCGCGGCCAGCGTCGGTGAAGCTCGCGTTACCGTCGTTGCGGTAGAGCGCCTTGTAATCATCGGAGAAATCCGTAACTAGCACGTCGACCAGGCCGTTGTTCAAGTAATCGCCCACTCCCAAACCCATCGAGGCAATTTCCTTGCCGTCGAAGTTGAAGGCAAAGCCGGAAACATAGCTCTCGTCGTCGAATGTGCCGTCCCCTTTGTTGACGTAAAGATAGTTGCGTTCTGAATCGTTGGCCACGAGCAGATCCACTTTACCGTCGTTGTTCACGTCCACAAAGACCGCGGTGAATCCGTAGAAGCGGTCGGGGTCGGAGACCCCGGCCTTTACGCTGACGTCGGTGAAGGTGCCGTCGCCGTTGTTGTGGAAGAGGTGATCGGGCTCACCGGGAAGGCCTCGCGGGCCGCACATCACGGGCACGCCGCGCATCTGGCAATTGGCAGTTGAGTCCGTGCCGTCTTCCGCGCTGGGTTGATTGTTCAGATCGTAGTGCACATACCCTGAGACGAATAGATCGAGTCGGCCGTCGCCGTCATAGTCGCCCCATGTTGCGCCTTTCGACCAGTTGCCGAGGGTGACGCCTGCCTGCTCGGCCACGTCGGTAAACGTTCCGTCGTGGTTATTGTGGTAGAGCCTGTTCTTGCCATAGTTGGCTACGAAAATGTCGGGCCATCCATCGTTATCAAAATCCCCAATCGCCACGCCGAAACCCCAGCGGTCGTTGGTGACTCCGGCCATTTCGGCAACATCGGTAAAGGTTCCGTCGTGGTTATTGTGGAAGAGCGCGGCATGGGGCGGGGTGCTCTTGCCGCTGATTGCGTCGTAGGTTGAGCCGTTGACAAGGTAGATGTCAAGCCAGCCGTCGTTGTCGTAATCAATCAAGCCGACGCCGGAGCCATCGGTCTCGATGATGTACTTCTTCTGGGGCGTGCCCATCTCATGGCGCCAGCCGGAGAGCCCGGCGGCCTGGGTCACGTCCTCGAAGACTACGGTGCCTTTGTCAACAAATCCGCCAGCAGTGATGGGTCGCCGGTGATCGTCGTAAACGGGAGCGAACACACCGGCCGAGGCAATGCCTCCGGCCATGCCGCCTTGTACGGGTTGCACAGGCTGCTGAGTCTGGCCCGACGCACACACCGCAAGGCGGATCAACAATGCGCTACAGATTAAACCGCGAACATGCAAGAGAACTTCTCCATCCGGTTATTTTCACGGCTGTCTCTGAACCGCATCATAACGGCAGACAGATTCGTCAAAGTAGATTTTTTCCGGCAGGTCACCAAGTATAGATCGCAATGACATGAGGCGGCCCGGCCACCGAGTCGGTCACTGTGGTTTGCAGCAGCACTTCCAGATTGCGGTTTTGCCAGTCAGCGGGAGCGCCGGCGAGCCCTTCTTCCAGATACCGCGACGAAGAAACGAACTCGCCAGCGGCTTGCGTTCCCCGAGGCCCGATCCCCGCCACCGTGACCGTAAACTCACCAGTTTTGGAGTCGATCAGGCGGCCGACAATCGCAAAATCTTCCACTGTCTCACCATGAGGCCCTAGACGCGTAGTCCAGACTCTTCCGCCCGGAACCTGCTCCCGGATCATGTATTGCCCGTGGTCCCAATGGAAAGTGAAGTGCAAGTTCGAGAGCAGTTGCATGGTCCACCTGCTATCAAAACCGCCAATTACGACCGCCGGAAAATTGCGAAGATCTTCATATGTGGCGGCCGAGCCGATGCGCAATTGGCTCGGCCTGTCGAGCTTTCCAAAGAGGCCGGAAAGATCGACTGCAACAGAGGCATCGGCCGCAGGAACAATCTCGGGGGAGACAGCAGCGTCGCCGCCGGTGGCCTTTTCATCCGGGTCGAGAGGGAACGAAGATCCGATGCCTCCGACCTCGGTTGGAGAGGTACCTGAATGAGTTTGCGAAAAACGCAGGTAGATATCATCGGACGAATTGTTAAAGGCGTTGGCTAGACAAATGAGGATGGGCTGGTGACTTGCAATGGCGGGGCCCCAGAACAGCTCGAGTGTAGTCTTCGGATCCGCAGCGCGATGCAACGAGTTAATGAGAGTTCTGCCTGCGAAAGCGGCAAGAATCGCGAACGCCAACAGGGAAACTACCTTGAGGTGTGGCCTCCAACGCGAAGCGGGCATCGCAGCCGGAGGCACCGGTTGAGTTGGTTCCTCGCGAGCCCCAGGGGCAGGACGCTGATGAAAGACCGGTGAGTACGAACCCACTGGCAATTCGATGCGCAGCCGAGACGATTGCGGCATCTCCTGGTAGTACTGTTCGAGGCGTCGGCGGACTTCACCCGCTTGAACCCGCACCACGGGGTCCTCTCCAGTGGCATATCCGGGAGGGCGATTGAATACTTCCGTTCCGATGGTGCGTTCCTTGAGCCGCTCGGTTTGACCTTCGAGCTTGCTTAGAACCACGTAGCGAAGAAACTGCTTGCAACGGTCTGCGCTTTTAAAGTGCCGGCTGGACAGGATACTGTCCAGCTCTTGGAGCACGCTCCAGCGGTCGCCTCCCGAATTTTCAGGCCGGTGCTGATCGGCCTCGCTGCTCTTCGGCGATTCAAGAGCTGACTTCATGCATTCACCTGCCGCCACAGCATTTCGGCGTTTGCAACCATCCAGGTCGTCAACGGCCGAGTCTCGGAAAGCGAATTCTCCAGCGAATTGTGATCGCGAAAAGGGGGGTTTCGTTTCCGCTCGGACGGCTGTTGTAATCGTTTTCGAACGCCTCTAACTAAACAAACATGAAACCCTCTTGTCAAGGTAGCTGAACCCAGGGAGGTGCGAGGTGATTCTGCCCACGACTTCGCAAAGCGGCCCCACGGTAGTGACTCGCAGGATTTCAAGTCGAGCTACAGAGATACAAATCCTTCGACAAGCGTTTGACACAGAGAGGTTTATCTCGCCGCAGGCGCGTTGTTGTTGAGGGAGCGGCATCGATTCGCGGCACCCCCTCCATTTTCTTTTTGGGCAAAGCCCCGTCCAAAACAGAAGCTCTGCGCGCAAGCTATTGATGAAAAACACGTTATGAGGGGTTTTTACTGTAAATACACCGTGTTTTACTTGTTAGTCCTCTTCTCGGGGATCAAACTGCCAGTCGATTTCGGGATCAGACTTTTGATGGAGGCGGGAAGCGCTTTCACAAGTTTGATCTTGGAGCCTGAAGACCAGTTTGGTGGCCGGAAGGTCGAATTGGGCTCGATCGAAAGATGGCAGTCGAGCGGGGTCTCAATAGTGCCTCGGTGAACAGATGGGGGGAGCAGGGTGGTGAACGCTTTCGTTCGTAAAGGCGTGGTTGTGGTCGGGCTGGGGTTTCTTCTTCCCGGTTGCCAGGCACTTTGGGGCGCGGAAACGCAGATCGTGTTGTCGCGCCAAGGCAGGATTGTGGTGCTGGAGCCATACGCCCCCAATATCATTCGAATCACCTTGAGCTCGGAGAAGACTGCAGCCCTTGCAGCCGCCGGGTATGGATTCGTGGGCACACCATCAATGAACGGCTGGAGCCAAGAGCAAGATTCCTCAGGGTACGATGTGATTCGCTCGGAGCGAATGGTCATCCGTGTTGCCCCACAGAACCTGCCGCCAACTCACACTATGCCGCTCGACGCGTTGAATGAGTCGCTGAGAGAGCACTATTTCGGCGGCGGACCTCGTGGGAATGGACGATACGATGACACGATCTCTATCACAACGGCGTCCGGCAAGCCGCTTCTGACGATGCGGAACTGGTCCATGATGCCCAACCGGCAGGCAGCGTCCTCCGGGAGCGCAGAAAGTGGGCAAAAGGCCGATCCCGGCTACCGCGTTTCTGCAGTCTTCGACTCGCCTGCCGATGAGCACTACTACGGGCTGGGCCAACACCAACAGGGATTTCTCGACCTCCGTGACCAACGTGTTGAGTGCTGGCATGAGTACAACGCGATCGGTGGAGAGACTGTCTGTGTTCCCTTCATGGTGTCGAGCCGCGACTACGGCCTGATCTGGGACAACCCCTCGAAAACCACGATCGACCTCGGTTTCAACCTGCAGAACGTGTGGTCATCGGAGGTGGGAGACCGCGTTTCCTTCTTTGTGATCGCGGGAGATAAGAGCGACGAAATCTACGCGGGCTATCGCCAGCTCACTGGCGTCACGCACATGTTGCCGAAGGCCACATACGGCTACATCCAGAGCAAGGCAATCTATCCCACGCAGGACCAACTCATGGCAGTTGCGAAGGGATATCGCGACCGCAACCTGCCGCTCAATGTGCTGGTGGTGGACTTCCTGAACATGACCAAACAAGGCGAGTTGGATCTCGACCCAGCTCGATGGCCCGATCCAGCCGCAATGAACAAACAGCTTCATTCGATGGGCATCACGACGCTGCTGAGCGTGTGGCCGCATTTCGCTCCCGGCACGCGGTATTACGACATGCTGCGGCAAAAGGGTTGGCTCATTCACACCGCGGACGGCACTCCGGACTTCGGTTTCTTCAAGGACGAAATCGGTCCTAACATCGACACAACCAACCCTGCCGCCGCCAAGTGGTGGTGGGAGTCGATCAGGGATCGCTATGTGAAGCCGTACGGCTTTGATTACATTTGGCTCGATGAAACGGAACCAGACATCGATCCGGCCAAGGACTTTTTCTATGTCGGCTCAGGGACCCGTTATTACAACGTCTATCCCTTGTTCCACACAGCTTCGGTTTACGAGGGCTTCCGGCGTGATTTCGGGGACAGCCGGCGGGTCATGATTCTGGCTCGCGCGGCATACCTTGGGGCGCAACGAAACGGCACGGTCTTTTGGTCGAGTGATATCAGGTCCACCTGGGATATGTTGAAGCGTTCCATTCCCGCCGGACTGGATTTTACCGCCAGCGGCATGCCCTATTGGGACACGGATATTGCGGGTTTCTTCTCACCGTTGATTCCCTCCACGTACCACGCGGCACATACACCATTGGTTGACTCTTCAGACGCGCAGGGAAACGTCGACAATTACGAAGATTATCCTGAACTGTTCGTACGGTGGTTCGAATGGGGCGCATTCCAGCCAGTGATGCGGGCCCACGGCGAGCGAGACCATAACGAGGTCTGGGCGTACGGCAAACAGGCCGAGCCCATCCTCGAGAAGTATCTGCGTCTGCGCTATCAACTGATCCCGTACATCTACTCGCTCGGTTATCACACCTACCAGACAGGCGCGCCGTATACACGCGCGCTATTCATGGATTATCCAGATGACCCGAATGTGGCGGGCATCGGCGACGAGTACATGTTCGGGCCCGCATTTCTTGTAGCACCAGTGACTGATCAAGGAGCGACGAGCCGAAAAGTTTATCTGCCCGCCGGAACCGACTGGTACAACTACTGGACAAACGAACGGTTGAAAGGCGGCCAAACCGTTGAAGTATCTGCGCCGATCGACACCATTCCGCTCTTTGTCCGTGCAGGATCGATCGTTCCGCTTGGAAGCGAGGTCCTAAGCACAGACGATCCACAAACAATTGTTCGTGTGCTTGTTTATCCGGGTTCGGATGGCGATTTCACCATCTACAACGACGACGGAAAGACCTACGCATACGAGAACGGAAACTCTCAGATCACACATTTGCATTGGAACAATACGGCCGGGCAGTTGACGCACAACGGGGCCGAAGCCTGGACCGTATCCGACGCGAGCATTGTCAAAATCGTGGGGCGCTGAGCGATCCCCATCGCTAAGCACCTTGGCACTTAACGCTGTCAAACGCAAACGGAACGAATGTTGAATAAGGAGACCAGCATGAAACATTGGACACGCATCACGATCGTCCTGTTGCTCCTGTTCGGCTTGGGAGGAGCAAAGATTTTCGCTCAGTTCTCAAGCGGTATTGAGGGTATCGTGCATGACACAACAGGGGCTGTCATCGCGAAAGCGAGAGTCACCGTTACCGACACGCGTCTGGGCGTTTCGAAAGTTGTCTACTCGGGACAAGACGGCTACTTTCGTGTTGACGGCATCGCCGCATCCACCTACACCGTCGAGATTCAAATGTCCGGCTTCCAAACCTGGACGCAAAGTGGACTGACCCTGCAAATCGCTGAGATTCGCACTCTCACGCCCGAATTGAAAGTAGGTTCAGTCTCCACCAATGTGGAGGTTTCTGCAACCGCGGCGTCGGTCGATCTTGTCACCCCAACCACAGGGTCGATTATCTCCAACGTGACTCTGGCGGAAACGCCGTTGACCGGGCAGAACGTCTACGGCCTCGCGTCGCTCACGCCCGGCATGACCGGCGGCGGCGTCACAACGGCCGGCAACGACAACTACACCAACGAATACGCCATCAATCTCAACGCTGCGGGCCTCCGCCAGGAGGAGAACGGGTATCAGATCGACGACGGCTACACCAACACGCCCTCCCGCGGCGGCGGCACCTCGATCTCTCCCAATCCCGAGGTTGTTCAGTCGATGGACATCCGCACCAACGATTTCGACGCCCAGAAGGGAAGGAACGGCGGAAGCACGGTCGACGTCTACACCATCTCCGGTTCCAACCAGTTTCACGGGAACATCGACTGGTACTTCACCAACAACGATCTCTCCGCGACCACTCATTTTGAGAGTTCGGTTCCGACTTTCAAGCGCAACGAGATGGGCGCCACCATAGGCGGGCCGGTTTTCAAGAACAAGCTCTTCTGGTTCGGGGCCATCGATGTGCTGCGCGAAAGCTCCCCCAGCAGCTACACGGCCACGGTGGAAACGCAGGATTTCTTTAACTGGGCCAAAACTTACGAACCCAACACGGTAGGACTTCAGTTCCTCACCATGGCGCCACCGGCGAAATACCCCACCACGGGTCTGGTTCCGTATAGCACCTATATCTTGCCTTCGAACCAGGGAGGCACCCCGGGCTATTTCCCGCCTCCGACAGGCGCGGCACTCACCGCTCTTGAGGGCATTAATATCATCGGCACTATCCCGGTAAGCTACAGCGCGCCCAAAGACGGGTACCAGTGGAGCTTCCGCGTAGACGACTATCTCGGCAAAAACGACCGCATCTATGTGGATGCAATCCGCACCTATTACTCGGGCCCGGGAGGTGGAACCCGCCCGGCGAGTGTCCAGGGCAACGGCAACAGCTCCGATTTCGTCAACATCAACTGGTCCCACACCTTCAATTCCCACCTCTTCAATCAAACCGGAGCCAATGTCATCCGGCCGTACGGAGCGAACCTGACACAAGCCGCAACAGAAGGGATTCCGTACGTCAACGTCAACAACCTGGCGGGATTCGGGTCATGGGCGCCGGGCAACTTCTCACAGACCACCTACAGTTGGCGCGATGTGATGACGGCCACCATCAAGACGCACACGTTGAAGTTCGGAGCCGACCTGTTCAACACGCGCGAGGTGGACCACCAACAAGGCGCCTTCACCCGTCCAACGTTCAACTACCGCAACCTCATCGATCTCATTCAGGATGAACCGGTCTATCAATCGGGTCCGGACGTGAACCTGCAAAACCACCAGCAGGCGCCCTACGACCGCATCTATCGCGACTTCCTCCAGGGATATTACCTCCAGGATGATTGGAAGCTGACGCCGCGGTTCACCCTGAACCTGGGCGTCCGCTACGACGGGATGGTTAACTTCTTCAGCATTTACAGTCCTACGTTGTCCAGATTCAACCTGGGCACCGGTTCCACCTGGAACGCTAGAGTCGCCTCCGGGACGGCCACGCTGGCAAAGACCCACGACGTCCTCGACCACAATGTCGGGGGATTCACACCGCGCGTCGGCTTCTCCTGGGATGTCTTTGGCACCGGCAAGACGGCGTTGCGCGGCGGCTTTGGCATGTTCGAGGACCAGCCACCCTATCTGCACATCACGGACTCGACCGCTGGAAATCTGCCCAACTACTTCCAGCCGATTGACGACGTCACCGCGGGCGGACCTATTCCAAAGCCCTTCATCTGCACTGCTGTCGGGGCCTGGGATGTGAGCTGCCCGGTTTTGAACACCAGCAACGCCACGCTCAACTCCAGCGGCGGCCTCCTCATCAATGGAGTCATTTCGCGAGCGGGCATTGGCGGTTACGATTCCAACTTCAAGATGCAGCAAGTTGAAGCATGGACGCTGAGCGTGCAGCAGCAACTTCAGAACAACCTGATTGTGGAATTGAACTACTCAGGCACCGAAGCGCACCACCTGATGGTCTTTCAAAACGACGCCAACCGCTTTGCCGGCGACCTGATCCAAAATAACAACCAGCTGACGCGGCTTAACCCCAACTTCGCCACAACCTCGTGGGCTAGCTCCGACGGCAACTCCTTCGGAAACTTTGGTTCCGCGGAGGTTATACGGTCGTTTACCCACGGCCTGGCCTTCCGGGGCATCTACACCTATGGAAAGGCTCTGGACGAGATCAGCAATGCTCAGTCGCTCGACAGCGGTTCCATCACCACCACAACCGACTTCTATGTGAACAACGCTCTACATGCGCAGCGCGGGCGCGCCGACTTCGACATCCGGCAGAGTTTCCTGGCCGACGGTACCTGGGACGTTCCCAAAGACTATTCCAGCGCCGTGCTCAGGAACATTCTCGGCGGATGGCAATTCGGCGGCAAGTGGGTCGGTGAAACCGGATTGCCCTTCACCGTCACCAACGGCTCGGGCTTCGCGCCGGTTTGCAGCGGCGGCGCGGCTCTCGTGAACAACCAATGCCCAGCCGGCACCACGATCGTCGGCAACAACGGCGGCGACTACAACGCCGACGGTTATAACACTAAGCTACCCAACGTGCCTTCCTTTGGCGCGCACTTGAGCGGCCAATCAAAGAGCAAGTTCCTCAACGGAATCTTCACGGCATCGCAATTCCCGGCGCCGGCTCTCGGGGTGGAAGGAGACCTTGGCCGCAACACTTACGACCAGCCCGGATACAAAGACTTCGACTTCACCTTCGAGAAATACTTCGGTCTCCCGTGGTTCTTCTCGGAAAAGCTGAAGATCGAGGCCAAGGGCGAAGTCTTCAATCTGTTTAACCGCACCAACCTCTTAGGTGTCGACTCGGGCATGGCCGACAGTTCGTTCGGTAAGTCCACCAATCAGTTGCCGCCGCGCAGCTTGCAGCTCCACCTGCGCGCCAGCTTCTAACCGTTCCGCGGGAGGGCCGGCGGGTAGTCCGCCGGCCTTTCCGGCGCAGCGAGTCCTAACAGCCATTGGCCACTCCCATCAAAGCAGTCTTGTGCAGGGGGCCGTATGGCGAAAGTGGAAGCCACTCAAAGGCTTCTCCTCCTATCTGCCAGTTGTGCGAACGAACCACGCGCACAGCTGGCCTCTTTGTGTTTGGTGAGCGGTGGCTTATTGGGCGCGAGGGTAATCGGCCCCTCGAGGCTTGACAGAACCTAGACGAGACCGAAAGGCAAGCAGCGAGTGGCGCAGAGAATCGCTGGTAAGCGCCCTGTTGCCGCCGGTACGGCGACAAAGCTACTGGAAGAACAGCGACATTCCGATGAAGACTCGTGCTTGGGAGAGTTCTAGCCTCTGGCGTGAGGCCATGGTGGGTCAGGCATGAAGGATCGAGAAACGACGAAATACTCGCGGCGGACCTTCCTCGCGTTCGGTCTTTCGGCTCTGGCTGCTCGGTCCTCGGTGGGCTCCCAGACTGCGGCCGCCCAGCAACACCCCTACCCTGGCGAGTGGAAGTCACGCGTCCCCGCGCATTGTCCGATTCCTGTGTCACGGAAGTTCCGGGGACTCTATTTCACCGGCCGCCATCAGCAGTACGCCAACGCCGACACATGGTATCCCTCTTGGGCGAGTGACGACGTGCAATACTCTTCGTTCGCGGATGGCTACGTCCTCGACGCTACCGGGAACAAGGTCGCGGCCGCCTGCGATCAGGGATTCAACGCCACAACCGGATTTGCAAAGATCGTCGGCGACGATCCGTTGCAGCTCGAAGTAACAGCGCTGGGCAACTGGAAATCCTCCGGCATGCCTTATGGCGGCCGTTACCCATGCGCCAACCTGGTGCATGACGGCCTCTGGTACTACGGCACCTACTGTTGCGACATCAACTATCGCAAGACCGGAAGCGTCGTCTACAACTGGGCGTGGCTCGGCCCGTATCTGGGCTGCCGCTATTCCCGCGATTTTGGCAAGACCTGGGTTGAAAGCCCGTGCACGGCGTGGGCGCCGCTGTTCTCGCAGGATATCCACGGCGCGGCGGAGAAGCTCCACGCTCTCGAGCACACAAAGAAGGAGTTCAACGGAGACAGTCCGGGCAGCGACATCGGCTCGCTGATTCCAAACGTCGGCCTTCCGCAGCTTGGGGTCATGCACTTTGTGGATTTTGGCAAGAACATGCAGCACTCGCCCGATGGCAAAGCCTATTTTGTCGGGCACGGCGCAGCACCGGATGTTCCCCATCCACGTCTCGGAGCGGTAAGCTGGCTCTCGGGAGACGCGATCTACCTGACCAGAGTGGCATTAAGCCCTGGGACCGTCAATGACTCCAACCATTATGAGTTCTTCGCCGGCTATGATGCTGCCGGTGATCCGCAGTGGTCGCGCCGCTTTGAAGACCTGAAACCCATGCTCGAATGGAGAGACCACCTGGGTAGCGTCACCATCACCTATAATCCGGCTCTGGACCGGTTTCTGATGTGTGTCGCCGATGGATGGCCAAGCACGCAAACCATCAGCACGCTGATTCTGGAAGCGGACAAAGTGACCGGCCCGTGGCGCCTGGTTTGCTATCTCAAAGACTTTGGTGCCCAGGGCTACTTCGTCAATATTCCGAGCAAATTCATCCAGGCGGATGGAAGAACAATGTGGTTGTGCTACAGCGCCAACTTCACAAACGACTGGCTACACACTCATTACCCAATCGATCCGCCAGGCAGCCGCTATGGCATGTGCTTGCAGGAGATCAAGCTGCTCTCTTAACTGCCCTCGGGAAAACCGGATTCAAGGAGGTTCAAAATGGAGATCGGGCTCTCTCGCCGCAAATTCATCGCCGCCGCGGCGGCGTCATGCGTCACGCCGGCTATCGCTCAGGCGGACCCGAAACAGGGAAGCATCTTTTCCCTGCTGGCTGATGTGTCCGACGCGACCACATCGCACCGAGCAAACTGCCAGGACGCTGGCATCGCCGACTTCTCGCGATCGCCCTTTGCCAAATTGAAGCCCGTGCCCGTTAGGGCGGTGACGATTCAGGATGGCTTCTGGTCCAAGCGACGCGTCACCAATATCGATTCCAGCATTCCGTCGATGCACGACGAACTGATCGCGCACGGTCGCATGGACAACTTTCTCCGCCTCGAGGGAAAGTCAACCGCGCCACAGATTGGCCCCGTCTATTCTGACTCCGACATCTACAAGTGGGCTGAGGCTGTGGGGTTCGTGCTGCAATCTGCCGACCGCCCGCAACTCCGCGCGACCACCAATGCGATGATCCGCGATGTGGTCGCCGCACAGGAACCGAGCGGATACCTGAATACCTACTATCAGGACGATCGCAAATCGCTGCGCATGCTCTATGACACGCAAACTACTGGTCACGAGCTCTACTGCATCGGCCACCTCCTACAGGGAGCGATTGCCTTGTATCGCGCCACGAGCGACCGCACCCTGCTCGATGCCGGCATTCGGTTCGTTGACGGCTTCCTGCTTCCGAACTACGGTCCCGCCGCGAACCAGAAGGGAATCGTCGCCGGCCATCCGGAAATCGAGATGGCCCTCGTCGAGCTGTATCGCACCACCGGAAAACAGCAGTACGTCGGCTTGGCTGGCTATATCCTCCACGGAGATGAGCGGATCCCTCTTCGGCCGAGCCAGATCACCTACATGTTCTGCGGAATTCCATTTATTTCGCGGACCAAGCTTGAGGGGCACGCCGTTCGAGCCATGTACGCCTGCTGCGGCGCGACGGACTACTACCTTGAAACCGGAGATCCTGCCTACTGGGAGACACTGAACAGGCTTTGGGACGACCTGACTTCGCATCAGCTTTACGTCACCGGTGGCGTCGGCGCCCGGCAGGAAGGTGAAGCTTTCGGTGATCCATACGAATTGCCGAACGCGCGCGCCTATGGGGAGAGTTGCGCCGCGATCGGCAACATGATGTGGAACTGGCGCATGCTCGCGGCTTCGGGCGAAGCGAAATTCGCCGACGTGATGGAGCGCGCCCTCTACAACGGGATCAACTCCGGAATGTCGCTTGACGGAACGACCTATTGTTATCGCAACCCGTTGGCATTCGATCCAACTTCCGACTCCCGATATGTGGAGGATCCGGAAGGCAAAATTCGCAACCCCTGGTATTACACAACCTGCTGCCCGCCCAACCTCGAGCGAACCTTCGCCTCGCTGCCCGGCTACTTTTACAGCACCAGCGATGACGGGGTCTACGTGCATCTTTACGACAACTCGACTTTCAACTGGCGCTTCCATGACGGCCGCCCCTTCCGGATTCAACAGACCACGCGCTATCCCTGGGAGGGCGACGTCAAGGTCGCAGTCAGTCCCTCGGAACCGAGCGAATTCACGCTGTACGTCCGCATTCCGGGTTGGTCACAACAGACCATGGTCCGCGTCAACGGCGCACCGCTTGCCGACGTGCGGCCCGGGACTTATCTGCCGATCCGCCGCCGCTGGTCCACGGGAGACACGGTCGAGTTGTCGTTCGACATGTCCACGCGCCTGCTCAAGGCCAACCCGGCCGTCAACGAAGATCGAGGGCGCGTCGCCTTCCAGCGCGGTCCGATTGTCTTCTGCATGGAGCAGCTTGATCAGCCGGCTCGCGAGCGTTTCGCCAACCTCGTTGGCTACACAGCGAAACTCAACGCGACCACCACCGCGCATTTTGAGCCGGATCTCTTAGGCGGCGTGCTCGTCCTTGAACACCCTGGATCCATCGTCCAGGGCTCAAGGCAGACCGGCCTCTACTACTCGGCTTCTGAGAGCGAAGCACTTACCGAGTCGCCTACGACTCTCAGGCTTATTCCTTACTACGCCTGGGCCAACCGCACTCCCTCGGCCATGCAGGTCTGGATCCCATACCGCTTTGGTTGAAGGATAGACAATTCGAGCTGGGGAGCTAGGTGGCAACTGGCCCGCGAACTCAGAATTGGAACTACCGCAAGACTGCGACTAGCATGAATCTGACCAACGCTCCGGTCTCCAGGCTCTTGATGGGGGCCATCACTTGAGATGCATTAGGCAAACATGCCCGTCAATCGGGTACAAACCGAAATATGCAGGCCGAAATTAATCATCTACTTTGGCTAAACTATTTCAGCAAGAGTAATATGGCGGAGACTAACATTTACCCTGCTTCAAAAACACTAGGGCCGATCACGGCTATCAGACTGATTCGATAACTGGCCCAAAAACCGAAAACCAAGCCGGCGGGAAGTTGAGAATCCTCGTTCTTGTCGGTTGACCTTCTATCCGGACAGAACCATTTTTCGGATCATGGCAAGGTGGCACAGAGGCCACCCAATTAAGAAGCATGATTGTTGAACGGATCGCCCTTGTCTTCGGCCACCGCTGCTTTTCGTTCTTGGCTCGTGTAACTCACATTCTGCCCGCTCGACCGTGAACGCCGGACCGCAGCTGACGTAGCGTTGACGGCATTTGTCGTCGCCGTCCTGTTGGCTGCGTAGGGCATGGCGGATGCCGCAGCAATACCCATCTTGGCTGCAGTCGCGATGGCATCCTGATTGGCGCCAAGGTACACAAAATCCCACTTGTAGATGTCACGCTGCTGGACGATCAGGTCGAACACTTGCGGCGCCGTGAACACCTTGCTGGCATTCTCCAGACCATCGGTCATGATGATCACAATGACCTTGGATGGCCTTTCATCCTCAGACATCGCTGCCAGCCCACTCCCCAGTTCTGTAATGGTGCGCCCGATGGCATCGAGGAGAGCTGTGTTGCCCCTGGGTTCGTAGGTCCTCTGCCCCGGCCTCGGCGTCTTCGACAGCGTCAGCTCGGGAGCCTCCGCGATGGGCGTGTCGAACACCTCCTCGTAGACATCGTCAAACTGCACCAGCTTCAGCGTCGCCGTTCCGGGCACCTGCTTCTGATCCTCGATGAACTTGTTGACGCCTGCGACAGTCGCTTCCTCAATGGATGCCATTGAACCTGACCGGTCCAGAATTAACGCCAACCTTGTGAATCCGTCTTTCATAAACACCCCCATTCTCATATACGAACAACAAGCAGATTTCGATCAAGGGCCTGCGCAAATCAACCAAGAGCTGAGTAGAGAGTCTGACGCGATATCCGGTATTCAGCGGCCAACGCAGCCTTCTTCTCTCCAGCCTTAACCCGTTTACGAATCTCTGCGACTTGCACCGCCGTCAGCGATGGTTTCCGCCCCTTGTAGACACCTTTCTTCTTCGCCAGCTCGATCCCCTCCCGCTGTCGTTCACGGATCATCGACCGCTCCAATTCCGCCACAGCCCCAAGCAAGGACAGCAGGAGGGTGGCCATCGGCGAGTCCTCACCGGTGAAGGTCAGATTCTCTTTGACGAACTGGACGTGTACGCCTTTTCCGGTGAGATCGAGAACGATTCTCCGCAGGTCATCCAGGTTCCTGGCCAACCTGTCCATGCTGTGAATCACAAACAGATCACCCTCGCGAAGG
>Ga0208034_1000088_pt1 | contig 92779 bp, 82 predicted proteins | sample June2015DPH_8_10_FD_184699 | JGI IMG/M metagenome (GOLD analysis project Ga0208034, IMG submission 184699) | Peatland microbial communities from SPRUCE experiment site at the Marcell Experimental Forest, Minnesota, USA - June2015DPH_8_100... | ecosystem: Environmental > Terrestrial > Soil >... | reverse complement strand
ATTGGAAGTCATGCGACTGTCCGGTCGTACGTGACTTGGGCAGCGGTCCCTGTGCTGAGCGACGGTGAGAAATCACCACAGGATGAACGGGAGCCGTCCGCCCGCGGGGGAACCGATGACTCGGTTCCCCCACTACGACATCTTCATGCCGGCAAATGCCGATCTACTAGAGATACAAGGATGACATCGCAATTCTTTAACGAACTTCCGAGACAGGACGCTAGCGCGAGATGACTTGCTCTCCGGCTTCAGGCGAGGGTTGGCGTAAGGTGCGCGGGCTCGCTGCTTTTTCTTCGCGTAGCGCTTTGAAGGCGCGGTAGACGAACCAGCCCAAGTACCATCCGTCGATGAAATTGAAGGGTTTTTCGCCAGTGGTGTAGTGGCCGCAGGGCAGGACGCGCACTTCGTAATTCAGGGTCGATCGGCGAGCGGCTTCGATGACCTGGAGCGAGTACTCGCGAGGAAAGGTGAGGTCGTAGTTGGCGTAGACGAAGAGGGCGTGCTTTTGCGGGCCTCCGGCCTCAGGGCTCACATATTTTGTGTAGTAACTGATGGGGCTGACGGCGGCCCACAGAGCCCGCACCCGCTCCTGCGTGAGGCCCGCGGCTTCGACACCCGCGCGAATGTGGCGCGTGCTCTGGCCGGCCCATACGACGTCGCCAAACGCAGTGGATGCGTGATTGAAGGCATTTACGCGCAGGCGCGCATCATGAGCGCTGGCGAGGAAAGCGTAGCAAGAGCCGAGGCTGGTGCCCAGCACGCCGAAGTGCTCGTAGCCCTGCTCCTCGAGCCAGTCGAGGCAGCAACGAATATCGACAACGGCCTGTCGGCACGCAGAAATGGTGCGGCCGATGTTTGCGCTGACGGCGTAGTCGGAGCGCTCGAGCTCCCCGGGACGGCGAATGTCGTGATAGGGCTTGGAGAGCCGCAGCGCGGAGACGCCCATGCGATTGAAGAGCCTGCAAAGCGAGTTGTGGCTGAAGCCGTCGGCGTTCCACTGCGGCAGAACGACGATGGCCTGTTTGGGACGCGCGGGGTCCTTGTGGTCGGGCGCGGGATACCAGCGCGCATTGGCGAGATCGTTTTCGGGGTAGGGAGTGCGTTCAGGCGAAGTGAAGCGCAGGTACTGCGCCCTGGGGAGCTTGCCTTCGGCGGCCTGCTGCTTCAGCGCGGCGTCTTGAGCAAGAGTCTCAGGGCGCACGTTGGTGGGAAAGAGCTGCGGATGGCGCTCCTCGAGGCGGAAGTCAGTGGGGCGCTCGTAGCCGAAGAAGACGTGGCTGTGGCGGACGAGGAGCTCGTTGATGCGGACCATGGCGGCCTCAGCGGCCGCAGGATCGCGGACAACAGCGGGATCGGGAACCGCGTCGCCGAAGCCGTGCGACTCGAGAAATGGCGTGACCCATTCGAAACCCCACTCCAGCGGGCGCACGACACGATTGTCGTCGCGCGAGTTCAGACGCGTTTCCCACGCGTACATCCAGCGCGCATACCAGTCAGTCAGCATGAATCTGACTCAATTTTATCAGCGATGCCGATGAAACTGCGACGGCAGAGACAGGGGTGTGCGAGGCGAATCACGCCTTGCGCGCGGCGCGCTTGAGCGAGAAATACTCGGCCGCAAACCAGCCGAGGCTGAGCAGCACGATGAGGCCGATGATGCCCTGCGAAATGGCGCAGTAAAGGCACCAAACGCCGAGACCATATTGCTCGATCATGGACAGGCGGAAGGCGAAGAGAAATCCGAGCGAAGCGACAAGGAAGGTGGCAAAGCGCTGGCGCGCGAGGCTGAGGCAACCGAGCAACAGGTATCCTGTGATGCCGATGGCGGCCACGGGGACGCGGTAGACCGTAGCGAAGGAGCTGTGATTCACGATGCCGCAGTCCCAGCGCGCGTTGATGTCACACGGCGCGGTGCCGGTGGAATAGTGAAGGCGGAGCGCCAGCGAGGAGACGACAATGCCGGCAATGGCGAGAATCAGGATGAGATATCGCATAGCAGGTGGCGACAATCTGAGGATCAATGGTCGATTCGATTCTAGCCGATCGCGCGTTGGGCAACGGGCAAAGCGGCTCGCTCAGGCGCAGCGGGGCCGGCGCGTTACGATGAAGCCATGAATCAGGCTGACGGCGCCGGATTGCGCGGCCAAGCCGCGGAGCCCTGGCAGAGCGCATCGCGGGTTGCGTTCTTCGGCGGAAGTTTTGACCCGCCGCACATGGGGCATCTGGCGGTGGCGCGCGCGGCACGCACCGCATTCTCGCTCGATGCAGTGTTGTTCGCGCCGGTGGGCGCGCAACCGCTGAAGCCGGAAGGCTCGACGGCGAGCTTTGAGCACAGGGTGGCAATGACGCGCCTTGCAATCGAAGGCGAGCAGGGATTTTTCCTGTCGCTTGCAGACGCGCCGAAACCGCCGAGAGGCGGCAGGCCAGCGCGGCTGCTGCCGAATTACACGATCGACACGCTCGAGGGCATGCGCGCGGCGATGAGACCTGATTCCGTGCTCTATTGCCTGATGGGCGCAGACGCGTTTTTCGGGCTGCGGCGCTGGCATCGCGCCAGAGAGATTCCGTTTGCAGCGTGGTTGATTGTGGCTTCGCGCCCTGGGCAGCAGCTGGACGGATTGAAGGACGCGGTGCCGGAGGGGCTCGTGCTTGAACGGGCGCCGGGCGGGGATCGGAGCGAATCTGGCGTTGAGGTGCGCGCATTTTCTCTGGTGAGTGCTGAGGGAAAGCGCGCGCCGTTCTATGTGCTTCCAGGGCTGGACGTGGAGATCAGCGCGACAGAGATTCGCACGCAAATGCGCGAAGGAAATGAGTCTCTAACCGCGAGCACTGTGCTTGCGCCCAGGATTGCCGAGTACATTAGAGCCCACGGCCTTTACCGTTGAACGACTCGCGGGCCGCTATTCCCCTAGCTGTGGTCCCTGCTCTACCATGAAGGCTGGAGAGCCTTCCTAACGCATGAACATATCGCCGGCGCAGAAACAGACGCGCACCCTAGTACAAGCCGCAGCCGCGGTTTGTGAAGAGAAGAAGGGCCAGGACACTCGGATCCTCGCACTCGACCCTGTCGACTCGGGCCTGTCTGACTTTTTCCTCGTGACCTCGGCCACAAACGAGCGGCAGGCCGTGACAATCGCCGACGAGATCGAGCTGCGGCTCAAGCGGAATTTCGGGGTTTACCCGAACTCCGTGGAGGGCCGCCGCAACGGCGAGTGGATCCTGCTGGACTACGTGGACTTTGTGGTACACGTGTTTCTGGCGGAGCGGCGTGCGTTCTACGATATCGAGCGGCTGCGCAAGTCGGCAAGGCCGATGACGCCAGGCGAGTTCGACGTTGAGCTGAAGGCGGTGCTGGCCGCAAAGACGCGCGCTGTGCGAAGCGCCGCGAAGGACAAGGCAACGGCGCCGGCGTGGAGCAAGAGAGTTGAGGCGAGGAAGAGCGCCGGAGCGGCCAGCGCACGCGGAAGGAAGCCGACAGCAGCAAAGCATAAGGCGAAAAAAGGCGCTCCCCAAAAAGCTTCGGGCGGGAAGACTCGCCGCACTGCGCAAAGCAAACGCAGAGCCTGACTGGGCTTGACTCAGCGTCCTATGGTTCCTGAAAGCAAGGCGGAGAAGAACGACGCGTCCCGTGTGGGCCGCCGATGGGCTTTGCTCTGAATTGAGCAAAAGAAAAGCGGGAAGCCCGAAGGCTCCCCGCTTTTGCTGGTTTGAAGGCGGAGCAGATGCTCCGCCTTTTTGGGTTAGAAAGTGATCTTCAGCGCGAACTGTCCAAAGCGGCGCTCGTCGTGGTTGCCGTTGGATGCCAATGTTCCCAGGCCGCCCTTTTCCTCAGGAACCGTCAGCGCCGTTGATTCTGCGCCACCTGTGTAATACAGGCCAGTGGTGTTCACGTAGAAGTTGTGGTGATTCAGGAAGTCGAATCCCTCGGCGCGGAACTGCAGGCCCACGCGCTCCGTGATCGGGAAGTCCTTCTGGAGTGCGGCGTCCGCATTCCATGCGCCCGGACCCCTGAACGAGTTACGGTGCGACATGGTTGAGGGGAACGGCCCCAGGTCTGACATTCCCAGCGTCGGGTTCAAGGAGTGGTCGAACGCGGGCACCGGTATGGTGAGGGCGTTGAAGTTGTTCGGACCAACGGCCTTTGGTGAGCCAACATTAAACGTTGGCTTCGTGGCTGGAATCAGGCGCGGAATGGTGTAGCCCACCTCAACCGTGGTCTCGTCGAATACCGAGAACGGTGCGCCGGTGCGGGCTGTGAAAATGCCGGAGAGAGACCAACCTCCCAACACTTCGCGTTGCAATTGGTTGCCATGCCCCTTCTGATACCAAGGCAGGTTCCATATGGGAGCGAATGAGATGCGATGGCGGAGGTCGAAGTCGGCGTTGCCCCAGTCGATCATCGGATGAGCGAGATCCGTGTAGCCGAGCGAGCCGAGATAGCCCGAGCCGCCCTGCAAGCTGTCGCCGAAGGTGGAGCTCAAGTTGTCGAGCGCGTGCGACCAGGTGTAGTTAAGCGCCAAGTCGAGACCAGAACCACGAAGGTTCTGGGTCTGGAAGCCGATGTTCAGCCCGCTGTAGAGGCTGTTTCCCAAGCTGCCGCGCATATTGATAGCGCTGTATTGCATATTCGGTTTCGTCAGGCACTCGGACGCTCCCGTGTCGTAGTTTGTAAACGGGCAATTATCGTTGATGACCAGTGGATCGCCGAGATACATCTGTGCGGCGCCATATTGGTCGATGTTTTCGATGTCGTAGAGGTGCACGCCCCGGGCACCGCTGTAGGCAACGTCAACCACCGTGCCTGGAACGATCTGGTGCTGAAGGTCGAGACTCCAGAACTGGGTCTGGGCGGTCTTGATTACCGGGTCAGGCATGCGCAATGAAGAAGGAGGAAGCGCAATTGAGCTTCCCGGCGCGCCCAGCGGGCCAAGGTTGTTGGTGGTTACGAGGTTCGCGCAGGTGCTTGTGGCCGAACCTGAGCAGGGTGCCGTCTCGACAACCGCGCTCGCTGGAGGATTAAAGCTGGCATTGAAGGTTACGTTGCCGAAGTTGCGCTCGTAGCTGATTCCGTAGCCACCGCGAAGGCTGTCGCGCCCGTTGCCGAAGAGGTCATAGGCGAAGCCGACGCGCGGCGCAAAGGTGCCCCAGGTCGGCTTCCAGAATTGGCCGATCGGGCTCTTGTCTGCGATGAAGACCCCTCCGGTACGTGTCTGCGCTTCGATGCCGTTGCCGGAACCAAAGTAGAAGTTGGAGTCGAGGTTTGCCTTATTGTTGTGCTGGACGCCGTAGTGCTCCCAGCGCAAACCGTAGTTGAAAGTGATCCGCGGGGTGATCTTATAGCTGTCTTCCCCGTAAACGGCCCAATCTTTATAGCGATAGCTGCGGGCGTAGACCGCGGGAGCGAGCGGCGGCGTTACCTCACATGAGGACGTTGGAATGACATTGAGGTAGATGTCCTCGTAGCAGGGGAGCTTGCCTTGCGGGTCGACACGGGTCGTAAAGTCATAGAGCGGAGCGCCGTTGGGGTTGCCGGCCGAGTTGATCATGTTGTCGAGGCTGAGCTGCCAGCCCTTGCCGAGCTGCTCGACGGCCTGCGCGTAGGCGCCGTACGCGGCATTCAACTGAATGTAAGTAAAGATGCCGCCGTAGCGCATCGAGTGCTTGCCCTTGACCCACGACAGGTCGGGTTCAAACTGAATCGTGTTTTGCGGGCCGCCGTAAGGCAGGCCGCCCGTGCCCGGGTTGCTCGTGTTCTCAAGACCCGGCATCTGAATCAGCTGGTTTGTCACGTGATCGGTGGGATCGACAAACATCAGGCTTGGAGTAGAAGTGAGTTTCGCGTCGAACGAGTTGGCGGTGTTGTAGCGCGTGTAGCTCACCTTGGCGCTGAGGAACACGCTGGGCGTGAAAGTGTGCGCGAGCGAATAGAGGTAGCTCTGATTCGCAATAGCGTTGCCTACGTCATATTGCGGGTAGGCGCTGTAAAACGACGACCCTACGAACTCGTTGGCGTTTTCCCGTGCACCCCGGAAGAACATCTGGGTCTTCGCCGTCGGGTTGTAGTCCAGGCGGCCGACCAGGTCGTAGGCGTTCATTGGGATGCCGCCGCCCGCGTCGAAGGGTGTGTTGAAGTTCACCGTGTCAAACATGGGCGTCGTGACAGGAATGGGAGTTGTACCGTTGACCATGCCGATCGTATATTTGTTTCCCTTTTGCTCCTGGTCTTGAACCGTTGTGGCTACACCGGAAGACTTGAGTACGCCGCCCCCGTAAGTCTTGTAGTAGCTCTGGACGTTGGCCGGCATCAGCGCGATGAATTGGGGATCGAAAACTTCTTCGGTCTCACTGGCGCTTGAGCGCACGCGCGTCCACTCGGTGCTCTCGAAGATGAAGAGCTTGTTCTTGATGATTGGCCCACCGGCGGCGTATCCAAACTGATTGCGGGTATATGCGCCCTTGGGGGTTCCAAGAGCGTCATTGCCGTAGGTATTGGCGGTATACGCAGAAAGGCGATTGAACTCCCAGGCGGAGCCGTGGATGTTGTTGGTTCCGGCTTTGGTGGTTACGTTGACGACACCACCCGCCGCGCGGCCGTACTCGGCCGGGAAGTTGTTGGTGATGACGCTGTACTCTTGCGTGGCATCAACCGGAACATCCTCGCCGACGCCCTCGTTGAAAACGGCAATATTCTCGACTCCGTCGAGAAGAATCTCGGTGCCCGTCTCACGCTGCCCATTGAGCGCAAATCCCACGCCGCGATCGGTCAGGTTCTGGCCTCCGCTGACACCCAATGCCGAGGAGCTGGTGCTGGTGCTATCGCCGCTGCTTACGTTGCCCGAGATGGCGACGAAGTCGTACGGGTTGCGGGTAAGGCTCGGAAGCTGCATCATCTGCCGCGTGTCGACGACCTGGGATATCTCCTGGGTCTGCGTATTCACCTGTGCGCCGCCTTCGCCGATGACCTGCACTTCAGTGACTGCAGCGCTGACAGAGAGTTTGGCGTCGAGAGTGACGTGGCCACCCACGGTGACTTCAACCTTGGCGACGAAGGGCTTGAAGCTGCGGGAAGTGACGGTGACCTGATAGAGCGCCGGCTCGAGGCCGGTGACCAGGTACAAGCCCGCCGAAGAGGACACGGCGGTCCGGACGTAGTTCGTGCCCAGGTTCGTGACTGCAATGGACGCCCCGGGAACTACGGCGCCCGACTGATCCACGACGGTTCCGGCGATCTGGCCGGTTTCGACTTGTGCGGAGGCAACAACGCCGCAGACAAACAAGACAGCCAACAGGCCTAAAACAACAAGTGTAAGCGACCGAAAGCGATTGGATGGCCGACCCGAATTTGTCGCCCGAGAAAGCTCAACATTGATCCCAAACAGCCTCATGGAACTCCTCCGAAATCCGACTGAACCGGAAGGCCTTGGTGGGAGGCTTCACAATCCAGGTTGTGCGCTTTCGGAGGCTCGATGGGGAGGGCAAGTCCGATCCCGCAAAATGAACAAATCGAACAAACGAACTCAGCAAAAACGAAGATTCCTGCATGCCACGACATCCGTGCGAGCAATGGCTCGACGGACGCGACCTCAGTATCAATACAGGGAAATCTGTAGATTTGTATGGCAATTTACGTGCCAATCGGCTGCATACCGCGGTTGACTGGAAACTACGTTGAAAAACAAGAGGTTCCATCATCCCAGTTTTTCAAGGTCCGCGCGAGATCTATTAATTGTTGTAGGATCTGTTTCGGTTGTTGCATAATTCTGCCGGCATTGAGTAGTGCGCTTTGGTTCCTTGGTCCTTCTGACTGAAGGCTCGGCGTGGGGCTTCTTCGGCGTCTAGCACAGACACGCGTAGCGCGGGATCGACAGCAAAAAGGAGGGGTGCCCGATTGGGCACCCCTCACGGTCTTTCCAGTTGTGCGAATGGTTAGAAGTTAATCGTCGCGAAAAGCTGCGTTGCGCGAGCGTTTGCTGCCGCCGTGATGAGTCCGAAGGTCCCCGATCCGTAGCTGGTAACCGGATTATTGAACTGCGTATGGTTGAAGGCATTCTGGCTTGCCATACCAATTCGCAGGCTGCGCGTTCCCTCCCCGCCCAACGAGAAGTTCTTGGCGAGGGTCAAGTCTGTGTTGTTGATCCCGGGGCCGTGGAAGGGATTGCGGTGGACATTGCCAAACGAGCCGATAGGCTCTGCTGTGAAGCTGCCGGCGCTGAACCAAGTGCTGTCGCCGGAGTGCGAGAGGCCAGTGGCAATCCGGGTGCGCGGATTGGAAAATGTCACAGCACCAGTCTGGAGGGGAACATCGGGGCACGCATAGAAGGCCAGCGAGGCATCGCAATACAGAGACCGCGATGTGCTGCCGGCATACGAGATGTCATACGGGAAGCCGGTAGCCAACGTCGTTATGCCGCTGATCGACCAGCCCGCAAGCGCCAGGTTGACCGGCGAGAACGCGCTGCCGCCTTGCCTGAAGGGAACGGTATAGACCGGGGCGAACACTAGACGCTGGCGAACATCGAACGATGAATCCCCGAAGTTCAGCGACGGCTGGTATTGGTTGAAGCCGCGCTCGCCGGAATTCGCGAAGCCCGTGTCTTCGAAGCTGGAGCCCGTATCCAGAGAGTGCCCATAGGTGTAGCTCAACTGGAACAGGAGCCCATGAGTCTCCCCCTTGGTTATGCTGGCCTGCAATGCGGAATAGGTCGAAGACGATTCAGAGCCGACTAAGCCCTCTTCGAGGATCCCCGTATAAGCGCCGGACAGCTTGTTTGCCGGGAAGTTGTATGCCTGCGTGTTCCGGTCTGCTTGGCAAGTGGGGTTTGCCACACAAGCTGCGTGTCCGGCTGCTGTTTCGGGGTTCGCCTCAAAGGCGGTCTGGTTGCGTCTTCCCAGCGATCCGACATAGCTGACGCGGGCAATGACCTTCGACGGTAGCTCGCGCTCCACCGAAAGCTGGTAGTTTTCAGCATAGGGAGCACGGAAGCTCGGGGCAAAGCTGCTGATGTTAAAGATCGGCTCCAATGGTCCGAAGTCGACAGGGGAGCCAGCTTTCGGTTCAGCATACGGGAATCGGTTGGACTCTGACTGTGGCGCACCGCCATTGATGTCCGCGAACGGATTGACGAGCGATGGTGAGCCGCCGAGATCGGCTGCGCCGGCGCTGGTGAAGCCGAAGGGCGGCGTTCCGAGTGTCTGCAGCGAACTCTCTTCCTCGGTACGGTTGTAGTAGATGCCGAACCCTCCGCGGATCGACAACTTGCCCGGGCCGCCGGAGATGCGGCCAAGATTTGGCGACCACGCGAAGCCAAGGCGCGGTCCGATTTCGTCATAGTGCATCGTCGCCTGACCCGCGTTGGTGCAACCCGGGTCTCCTGGAAATACAAGGTTCTTCGGCGATCCGGGGAAGATTTTGGACTGCTCGCCAATAATGAAGCAGCTCACGCCAATGCCAGCGAACTGGTGATTCTGCATCGGGGTGTCGATGGAGTAGCCCAGGCCGTAATTGACGATCATCTGGTCAGAGACTTTCCATGCGTCTTGCGCATAGATGTAGTTGAGGAAAGCCTGCGCCTGAATAATGGAGCCGGTACCCTGAGTGTAGGTCGCCGGTATGCCCAACAGAAGATCGAGCGACGGGTCGCCGGTGCCATAGACGCTATCGGTATTGTTGAACGCGTAGGCGCCGCTGTTGCTGGCATCGAAAATGTTCCAGACGTTAAAGCGGCGTCCGTCCCAGCCGAACTTCAGTGTGTGGTGGCCGAAGACCTTCGAGAAGTTGTCTTCAATCTGGTAGGTCGAGTCGATACGCGGCTGAGGCCCGTTGTTGGTGCCGCCCAACGTAAAGAAGCCGCTTACGGCAAGCTGTGGAACCGTGGCGCCGCCTGTATCCTGCGGGGTGATGCTAAAGCCTACGCTGGACGGTTGCACGATCTGCTGAGGGAAACTCGCCTTGAAGTTCAGGCGCGTCCAGTGGGCAGCGAGGTCGTTCACGGCCGTCGTGCTGAATTGGTGGACATACTCAAAGGTGTATTGCTGGACGTGAGTCACGTTGCCGTCGCCGAAGCCCGGCACCGTCGCGCCGCTGAAGGGGATGGTGTTGGCAGTGCTGGTGAAGCCATAAATCCCGACAAAGCTCAATTGATCCTTGGTACTGGGATTAAAGTCGACGCGCCCGTCGTACTGGTAGGCAGTCTGTATGGTTGTCTCATTGAATTGATAGCCAGTGGTGCCGTTGTTGGGCGGCGGTACGTACTTCTTCACCAGCGCCAGGGTGACGGGATTAAACGCGGAGGTCGGCACCATGCCGGCCTTGACGGTTCCGAGGCAGTGGCTCCATGTGTCACCGGCTGTACAGCCCGGAATGGTGATCGTGCTCGGAATCTTGTTAGTGCTGAACGGCACTCCGGCAGGTCCGGTACCGTTCACGTCTCCTGTGAAGTCACCGTTGGTCAGATTGGCGTTCGTATAAACCGTTACGGAACCGGCGCCCTGCGGCACCCGCGCCGGGATGGCCTGGAAGGCGCCGAAGATGAAGAGCTTGTCCTTCAGGATCGGGGCGCCCACCGTGCCACCCACAATGTGCTGGTGGTAGGGGCTCACCGTGGCATGTGAACCATCGACGTGCTTCTGGAAGAAGCCGTTGGTGTTCAGGAAGGTGTCGCGATAGTAGTCGAAGGCATCGCCGTGGACTGAGTTGGTCCCGGACTTCATCGACGCGCTGACGATGCCGCCGGAGTTGCGGTCATATTCCGCGTTCAACGGGCCATCGATCATGTTGAACTGAGCGAGCGCATCCAGGACGGGAGATATCACCTGGGTGTTGAGGGCAATGTCATTGGTGTCGGCGCCGTTGATCATATACGCCGACTGCTGCTCCTGCGCGCCGCTGACTGAGGGTCCGCCGACGCGCTCGCCGAAGCTGGTGCCCTGCACGCCGGGGAGAGTCAACTCCAGATTGGCAAAGTTGCGGCCGATCAGGGGCAGTTCGACCATCTGTTGGGCGTCGACGACGTTGCTGAGTTCACTGTCGGTGGTATCCACCTGGACAGACGATTCGGTTACCTTGATTTCCGTGGTGATGGAGCCGACTTTCATCTGGACCGGCTCGACGTACTCCTGGTCGATATTGAGCACGATTCCGGTCGCAGTGAAGGTCTGGAAGCCTTGCATGGTCGCGGTGACCGTGTACGATCCGATCGGCAGTTGAGCAAAGTAATAAACGCCATCCTGCCCTGCAACCGTGACGTACTTGACGCCGGTTGCGGTGTTCGTGGCGGTGACGTGCGCCCCCGGAAGGACCGCGCCCTGCGGATCGGTGACAACGCCCCTGATGCGGGCGTTGACGTTTGCGGCGTAGGCGCAGAGGCACGCGATTGCGAGGGTGGATACGATGACCATACCGCGCCAGAAAGACCGAGTTGGCATTAGAACACTAGCCGCACTGTGCAACTTGAAAAATTGCATTGAACTCCTCCACTGTGAACTGGGGTGGGTTGAGCCCTTTCGGGATACTTGTGTGTTTTGGCGTTTCATTGGGCGAAGACCGCTCCACGGATCGTACGAATCAAAAGAGCCTCTCATCAAACAACCAGCCTCTAGTTCCAAGCCTTCTAGGTTCGTCAATTAGAGACGGATTTCCACCACTGACAGTGCACGATGCGTGCCATTTTCGATGGAGCGGGGCATCTGGGTTTATTCACAGAAAACAAAAGGGTTGTTTATCGCTATTTGATTCAGTCCAGGTACGGCATATATGGGATTTCATAGAACCTCGTGCCCGTATTCCCAAAATTGGACACAACTCCCAGATTCTGGGAGATTTGACGGCCTCAAGGAACTGCACTGGAGTGGGTGCTTTGCGCTATTCTCGTGAGCATGCAAGTGACGCTTGCACATGTCGGCGCCCAGGCTCGAACAAAGGATGCGTACGACGGCTTGGTGCGCGATTATCTCAAACGCTGTGTTGGAGTTGCGCGCTGCGGGATGGAGGCGTTCCGGAGCGAAAAGGCATTGCTTGACTGGATCGGCCGCCAAAAGGGGCGCACGGAGCCGGTCGTGTTGCTGCTTGACGGGCGAGGTCGACAGATGACTTCCGAGGCCCTGGCTGAATGGCTGAGAACACGTCGCGATGAGGGCGCGCAGCATGTCGTGTTTGCCGTGGGCCCGGCGGATGGATGGTCTGAGGAGGCGCGCGCAGAAGCAAAGCGACGGGGCGAGCTGCTTTCGCTGGGGCCCATGACGCTGGCACACCAGCTGGCTCGCCTGGTGATGGCGGAGCAGCTCTACCGCGCATGTACAATTCTCACGGGTCATCCGTACCACAGGGGCGGGTGAGAAACAGGTGTCAGGTTTCTGGTGTCAGGTTTCAGCGAGCCGTGACCAGAAAGCGTTTCCAGGGGTTAGAAAGGCAAGAATCATGCTGCGATCATTTCGTGAGTTGACGGTCTGGCAAAAATCAATGGCTTTGGCGACCTACGTCTATCGCCTTACGCAGGGATTTCCACGCGAAGAATTGTACGGGCTCGCTAGCCAGTTAAGACGCGCAGCGGTCTCGGTTCCGAGCAACATTGCCGAAGGCCACGGTCGGTCGGGAATCGGAGAATATCGGCAGTTTCTCTGGATCGCCCGAGGATCGAACTTCGAGCTGCAAACGCAGTTGGAGATTGCCAAGGCTTTGAATATGGGCAATCCGAAGCTGCTCGAGGAATCGGAAACCCTCTCACAAGAAGTCGGGAAGATGCTCTTCGCCCTTCTCGGCAAACTACGATCGAAGGTTCAGGCACGGCCCGCCTGACACCTGAAACCTGACACCTGAAACCTCAGAGCCATGACTGATTCCCGCAAAGGCCTCATCCTCATTAACACCGGTCCCGGCAAGGGCAAGACGACCGCGGCGCTGGGGACGGCTTTGCGCGCCGTCGGATGCGGGATGAAAGTGCTGATGCTGCAGTTCATCAAGGGCTCGTGGCACTACGGCGAGCTCGACGCGGTGGAGGCCTTCGGACCGAATTTCGTCTTGAAACAGATGGGCCGCGGGTTCGTGAAGATCGGCGGCGCCGAGCCCGATCCCGAAGACGTGCGGCTGGTGCAGGCGGCATGGGAGGAAGCGCGCGCCGCGATCGACTCCGGTGAATGGGACCTGGTAGTGCTCGACGAGATCAACTACGCGATCAATTACGGCATGCTGGACGCGGCGGTGGTGGCCGAAGCGCTGAAGAGAAAGCCGGAGATGGTTCACGTGATTCTGACGGGGCGCAATGCGCACCCGCTGCTTGTGGAGCTGGCCGATACCGTGACCGAGATGCGCGAAGTGAAGCACGCCTACCAGAAGGGCATCCTCGCACAACGTGGAATTGAGTATTGACCGGCGCGGCATCGAATACTGACGGCGGCGCGCCGCCGAATGGAAACCAACCGAGGAGCTGCACGTGCCTGAGACCACACACCATCGCTGGGCCGACATCGAGCCGGAGCCGTTGAACGCGCTGATTACGCGGCAGTATGTCGTAGGGACGAACGTCATGCTGGCGCGCATCGTGCTGAAGAAGGGCGCGCAAGTGCCCATGCATCGCCACGTTCATGAGCAGATGAGCCACGTGGCGGAGGGAGCATTGAAGTTTGTTGTGGATGGCCGCGAGGAAATTGTCCGCGCCGGCGAGATTCTCTGCATTCCGCCAGACGTGCCTCACGAGGTGGTGGCGCTGGAGGATTCGGTGGCACTGGATATCTTCAATCCGCCGCGGCAGGACTGGATCGACGGCGACGATGCGTATTTGCGCGGCACGGGCGCCGCTCCGTCGAAGGCCTGAACGGGCTCACGCAGTCCACCCATTTACAATTGGGTTCGGTATGTCGTGGTTTAAGCGCGAAAACGCGGAGTACCCGAGCGCAGCCGGCGGGTCGCTCGCGGAGAATGGCCCCGAGCCGGGCGTGAAAAACGTCCGCACGGAGGGTCTTTGGGTAAAGTGCCCCGGCTGCCGACAGCCTATCTACAGGCAGGACCTCGAAGCCAACCTCCAAGTTTGCCCCAAGTGCCAGAACCACTTCAGGCTTAGCGCGCGCGAGCGCATCGATCTGCTTCTCGAGCCGGGCTACGAGGTGGTGGATGGGGGCCTGCGCTCTACCGATCCGCTGAACTTCACCGACGTGAGGCCCTATAAGCAGCGCCTGCTGAAGGCGCGCAAAGACACCGGGCTCGACGACGCCGTGGTGAACGCGCTGGGCTGGCTGGGACCGCACGAAATTGTGCTGAGCGCGATGGAGTATGCGTTCATCGGGGGGTCGATGGGGGCGGTGGTTGGCGAAACGATCGCGCGCGCCGTTGACCGCGCGCGGGTGACGCAGAAGCCGCTGATTGTTGTGGCCGCGTCGGGAGGGGCACGCATGATGGAGGGCGTGGTGAGCCTGATGCAGATGGCCAAAATCTCCACGGCGCTGGCGCAACTGGACGACGCGCGGGTGCCCTATATCTGCGTGCTGACGGACCCCACCACAGGGGGCGTCACCGCCAGCTTTGCCATGCTGGGCGACCTGAATATCGCGGAACCTGGCGCGCTGATCGGCTTCGCCGGCCCGCGCGTCATCGAGCAAACGATCCGCCAGAAACTTCCCGAGGGGTTCCAGCGCGCGGAGTTTTTGCTCGAAAAGGGATTTCTCGATGCCGTTGTGCATCGCCGCGACCTGAAGGCCTACCTGATCCGGGCGCTGGAGTTCCTTAAGGCGCCATCTGTTTAATCCCGCAGGTTGAGCCTAAAAGTTCCACACTAATCCGCTCGCGATGCGAAAGAAGTTGTTGGGAATCCCCGGCGATGGGATGGGCAGGATCTGCTGCACGTTGTCGATCAGCTTGAAATTCGTTCCCTGATATCCGGCGTGGACGCGGAAGGCGAAGCGCCGCGAGATTGGCGTGTCCACACCACCGCCGAGCAATGTGACGAACGACGCGGTCTCGCCGGGCGCCCCCTGCGGCCCCCAGTAGCGGTTGATGCCTGCTTCTCCGGCATAGCCTTCGAGGAACGCGGACTCCCTGCCGAAGCGCCGGGTGAACTGCGTGCCGCCCATGATGTAGTAGACATTTTCCTGCGCGCCCAGATTGGTGCCGCGGTAGCTCGAAACGTCAATGACGAAGCGAATGAAGTGCCAGTTCGGCACTCCGAAGGATGCATTCCATCCGTTCATCGGCTGATGCGCACCTGCCATTCCGTTGGGCGAATTGGAAACAAAGGAGTAGCCGCCGTAGAGCTGGAAGCGCGGCGGAGCCTGTGACGCCGCATCGGTCTGAGCATGAAGCCCCGCCGCCAGGCACAGCAGCACAGATGGTATGAACAGACGACAGGTCATCGGGCCTCGAGGGAAATGGTCCCGCGAACGAATCACATCAGATGCGCATGGGCATCAGCACGTAGCGGTACTTGTACTCGGCGTCGGGATCTTCCGGGCGCATCTGGCCGGCCGACTGTGAGTCTTTGAACTCGAGCCGCACTTCGCCGGCGTTGTCGAGCGCCTTGAGAAAGTCGAGGATGTAGCCGGAGTTGAAGCCGACCGTGATGGCCTCCGACGCATAAGGCGTGTCGATGGTGTCTTCGCTCTCGCCGGACTCGGTGGAATTAGCGCTGACCTTGAGCTCGTTGTCCTCCAAGCGCATGCGAATGGCGCCGGAGCGCTCGTCGGCGAACTGCGCCACGCGCTGGATGGCGGCCGAGAGCTCGCTCGCGCGCACCACCGCGAACTTGGTGTTGTCGCGCGGCATGACCGCCTCGAAATTGGGGAACTGGCCAGAAAGCTTGCGGCTCGAGAGGGTGCGATGGCCCACACGGAAGAAGAGCGTGTGTTCATCGTCGGCGAACTCGACCTTCTCCGCTTCAGAGGCCGAAAGCAACTGCTGCAGCTCCTGGAGCGCCTTGCGCGGGATGAGCACGCGCTTTTCGCCGCTGATACCTTCGAGCGTCTCACCGATCTTTTCAACGAACGCGAGGCGGTGCCCATCCGTCGCTACCATGGCGATCGATTCCGCCTTGAGGATGAGCAATGCGCCATTGAGCGTGTAGCGCGACTCCTCGTTGGATATGGCGAAAATGGTGCGTGCGATCAGCGTGCGCAGCGACACGAGCGAGATGCTGGTGGCTGCGACCGTGGGGAACTCGGGCACCTGAGGGTAGTTAGCTCGCGCCATGCCGACCATCTTGGTGTTGGAGCGGCCGCTGCGAATCTGCACCCAGTGGTTTTCAAGAAGCTTGATGGAAATGTCGCCATCGGGGAGCAGCTTGATGTAGTCGTAAAGTTTGCGCGCGGGGATGGTGCAGGATCCTGCCTTCTTCAGCTTGACTACGGTGCTGGTGCGGATGGCCTGGTCGAGATCGGTGGCGGTGATGTTGAGCCGGTCCTGGTCGGCCTCAAGGAGAAAATTGGACAAGATCGGGATGGTGGTTTTGCGCTCGACCACGCTTTGCGTCGCTGTAAGTTCCTTGACCAGATCCTGGCGGCTTACGGTAATCTCCATCGCTGCCCCCTGAGCGGCCGGCTTTTCAACTTCGACTTCAGCACTCGGCATACCCCACCCCTGCTCGCCAAGCCGCACCCTATGCCCCAACTGTATAACAGCTTGCAGGTCATCGGAAGCGGCTGTATTTCTTCATCCCGATTGTAGTCATCTCTCAGGAAGTATGCGCGTGGAAAACGAGGGCAATTCTATGAATTCCCTGGGTTGACCCTCTTTGAGGGATTGTCGAAGCAGTCTACGGTTCGCGGCAGATGAGGCGGATGCATTCTTCGCGGTTCATGAGCTGGCAGTGCGGGGGGTGATTGAGGGTAATAGAAGAGATAGAAATAAACCAGTAGTACCCGTAGTTGTGTTCGGAAAAGTGGGAATTCAGGCAAAATGACCTGACGCGAGCGGGATGGAGCGCGAGTGGGTTTTCTAAAAGGCGGCTGCCGCGATTTGACAAACAGGAAAAGAGGTCAGGGGAAGCGGCGTGGATGGCCTGTTTCCCACCACCCCCACAGGCGCCGGTCAATTGCCTGTGGATTGTATTGACGTTGTGTGGGGGTTGCGCCGAAGGCTATGCAGACCAGTTGCTTGCAACAGGCGCGTGTTGCACAGCGGCCCGGTTGAGGCCGACACAGAATGTGCCGCGGGACGGGCGTCTGACTCCGCTCTTATACTGGTCCTTTCATGTCCTACACAGCAGCCATCGACAGACTGAATTCTCTGGCGCCCGAGCTTTACGTGCGCGCAGGACAGCCGCGGCGCAGGTTTTCTCTGGACGAGGTCCGGGTACTGCTTGATGCGTTAGGCAACCCGCAACGGCTTTATCCGGCGGTGTTGATTGCCGGGACCAATGGAAAAGGCTCTACTGCATCGACGCTCGCGTCTATCCTGACCGAGGCCGGCCAGCGCACCGGGCTCTACACTTCGCCCCACCTGGAAAAGCCGAATGAGCGCATCCGGCTTGGCCGCGAAGAGATCAGCGACGCAAATTTCGCGCGGCTTTACTTCAGGGTTCACGATGCGGCCCAGGAGCTGATGCTGTCGGAGCGCCTGCCGCAGCTGCCGAGCTACTTTGAGATTCTGACCGCGCTTGCGTTTCTTTATTTTGCCGAGAGCAGTATCGATATTGCAGTGCTAGAGGTGGGCATGGGTGGGCGGCTGGATGCGACCAATGTCGTCGAGCCGCTGCTCTCGGTCGTTACCGATATCTCGATGGACCACATGGAGTGGTTGGGCCCGACCATCTCAGCGATCGCGCGGGAAAAGGCCGGAATCCTGCGCCGCGATGGAACGATGATTACGCTGCCGCAGCATCCCGAAGCGAACCAGGCGCTTGGCGAGGTGGCAACGGAGCTTGGCACGCGGGCGGTTAGCGCGGCGGCCTACGTGCCAGCGCCAGGGACACGCGGCCCGTACATGGTTGAAGCGCTCGGCGTGACGATCCGGGTGGAATCGCCATTGGCGGGAGCGCACCAGCAGCGGAACGTGGCCCTGGCGATTGCCGCGGCCGTCGACCTGGCGGAGCGGCATGGATTTCCATTGACGCCGAATGCGATCGAGACAGGAATTCGCAAAACCCGTTGGCCAGGACGCCTGGAACGAATCACGATGAACGGCGTTGAGTGGATCCTGGATGTTGCGCACAACCCGGCGGGGGCATGGGCGCTGCGCGCTGGCGTCCGCGGAATCCTGGAAGCTCACAGTCCGTGTGTTCTCGTCTTCAGCTGCCTGCGCGACAAGCCGCTGGATGAGATGGCGAAGATTCTCTTTCCTCTGTTTGACGAAGTGATCGTTGCTCCGATCCACACGGCGCGGGCGGCAGCGCTTGAAGATCTGCTGGCGGCAGCCAAGGCAACCGGAAGGCCGGCAGTGGCGGCAGAATCGGTGAGCGAGGCGCTACGCGCGGCGCAGGAGCGCGGGGCCGGCGGCGTGGCGGTGGTTTCAGGATCGGTGTATCTCGTGGGCGAGGCGCGCACTCTCTTGACGGGAAAGATGGAAGCGCTATGAGCCCGCGGCCCAACCCGATGCCGCTATTCTGCCGCTGGCGGACGAACGTGCTGCAGGCGCCGGCGTTGTTGCTGGTGACGGCAGTTTGCGCAATGACGGCGCTCGCGATTTCGTTCGTAGATAAGAAAGGGCGGGCGCAGCATCGGATTGCGCGATTCTGGGGCCGCAGCGCGGTGCGCATTTCACTCTCAAGGTTGCGGATCGAAGGCAAAGAGAACTTCAGAAAACACCCCGTTGCCGTCTATGCGTCGAACCACACCTCCTACATGGACACGCCCGTGGTCTTTGCCGCGCTGCCTTTCCAGTTCCGCATCCTGGCCAAGAAAGATTTGTGGCGGTGGCCGCTGATCGGGTGGTATCTGAGGCGATCGGGGCAGATGCCGATTGATATCGAGAACCCGCACGCCACGCTCTCGAGCCTGGGCGGGGCAGTAAAGGCGCTGCGCGAGGGGATGCCGCTCTTCGTGTTCCCGGAAGGCGGACGGACTTCGACAGGCAAGCTGCGGCCGTTCCTGTCGGGCGCGGCGTACCTGGCCATCCGCGCGCAGGTGCCGCTGGTGCCGATTGCGCTGAGCGGCGTTTATGACTTGCTGCCGATCCACACGCGATATTTCTATCCCTGCAGGCTCACGTTGCGCGTCGGCGAGCCCATCGAGACCAAGGGGATGAGCGTGCGGCAGAACGGCGAGCTGACCGAGCGCCTGCGCGCTTCGATCGAGGGAATGATCGAGCGGCCGGCGCAAGCGCAAACGGAAGAGACTGCGCCGGTCGGATGACGATAACAGCGACCAGGCCGACGAACGAACAATGGGGCAAGGCGGGCCGATGGAACAAGCTTCTTTATTGAACCGGAATCGTGTGTATATGCATCGGAACCAGTGATGAAAAACAAGACTGAGGCCGTACAAACATTGCCGATGCTGCCGTGCGCATGCTCCAACTTGCGCCGTACTACGCGGATGGTGACGAAACTCTACAACCGAGAGCTTCGAGAGACGGGGCTCGAGCTGACGCAGTTCACATTGCTGATGGCGTTGAGCCGGACGGGCGAAACGACGCAAGGCAAGCTGGGTAAGCTGCTGGCATTGGACTCGACCAGCCTGACACGAATGCTGAGGGTGCTGATCGATCATGGCTGGATTCGGGAGCGGGCCGGGGAAGATCGCCGGCAGAGGCTGCTGTCGCTGACGCGAGCCGGGCGGGAAAAGCTGGAGCGATCGCTGCCCAATTGGGAAAAGGCACAGAGGCGTCTGCGGGAGAAGCTGGGCGATGCGCTGTGGGCGCAAATGACAAGCGTGGTGGCGGGTATGACGCGGGCTTGCGTGGTGGCCTAATTTTTTTGGATCGCAATAGATGTATATACATCTATCTTGACTAAGAGGCTCGACGAGAGCCGGCGAACGCCAATTAAGAGCTGAGGTGACGCTCTACACCAATTGGAGCACCGCAATAGGAGGTAACACGATGAATGTGCGGATCATTTTTGCAGTCAGTGCGTTGATGAGCTTTGTTAGTTCGGTTGTCGCTGCCAGGCTTTATGCGTGGCCGTGGCTTCGGGCCAGGGGTCGCGGGCAGGCGTTGGCCTCGCTCGTGACACCCCACATGTTCCTTCGCTTCATCGGGCTGAGCTTCCTGGTCCCCGGAGTGGTCTCGCCATCGCTGCCAGCTTCTTTGGCAGTACCAGCCGCATACGGCGATCTTGCCGCGGGGATTCTGGCGATCGGAGCCGCTACCGCCTTGAAGAGACTCGCATCCTGGGCGATCCCGGCAGTGTGGTTATTCAATATTTGGGGTGCGGCCGACCTACTGTTTGCCATTTACGAGGGAGCGCGCTCTCGAATTGACCCCGGAGCCCTCGGGGCCGCGTTTTACCTTCCCACCGCAATCGTTCCGCCGCTCCTGGTATCTCACATGCTCATCTTTGCGCTCCTCATTCGAGCCAAAAGAGTGGGATTAGAAGAAGCAACCGCCGGCTAAAGACAAGAACACCATTGGCCGATTCAAAGCGCTCGAGAGGAGGATTTCCATGGTTCATCTGGATGAATATCCGACCGTCCAGCAATTCCGGGAACAGGAATCTCGAAACCGCGCTCCGCTCGAGCCGCGGATCCTGCTGAAGTTTGCGCGCTGCTTCCCGTCGTGAAGGTGAGCGCAAACCGTCTTCGTGTGCGCGCATCAAAAAAGTACAATCGCACCGAAGGGGATCTCGCAATGATCATCGAAATGCGCACCTACAAACTCAAGCCGGGCAAGCGGGCAGAATTCCTGGAGGTCTTCCGCACCAGGTCAATGCCGGCACACACAGAAATCGGGATGAAGATCCTCGGGCCTTGGCTCTCCATTGAAGACCCGGACACATTCTTTTTCATGCGCGGCTTCCCCGACCTGGCTTCGCGCGAGCCGATGAAGGCGAAGTTCTATGAAGGCGATTTGTGGAAGAGCGAGCTGGAGCAGGTGTTGATGCCGATGATCGAGAAATACGAAGTGGTGTTGGTTGACGATCCAGATGGGCTGGTGCGCTGGTAGCGGCGCGCGAGAATCCCGCGGAGCAGAAGACGCGGCGAACGCCGACGAAATCGGGAAATCTGGCCCCAGCGCTTCGGGTTGCGGCCAAAAACGCACCATACTTCGTTGTCGCCCTCGGCCTTGGAGCCACCAAAGCCTTCAGGCTTCGCCTCGTGTGGTGCGTTTTTGGCTGGCAACGCCTGCTCGCGCGAAAGTCAATAACAGGCTCTAGACTGGGTTTATGGCTGTGCGCATCGCCATTCCCGAGCCGACAAGCAGCGATCCCGAATACAACGCGCGCGCGCTGCCGCAGTATGTTGCCGCGGTAAGGGCTGCGGGAGGGGAGGCCGTTGTGGTGCCGCTGAGCGAAACGCAAGAGCGCGTAGCGAAGTTGCTTGCCGGCGTGCAGGGAGTTCTGCTGCCGGGCAGCCGCTACGACGTCGATCCGCAGCGCTACGGGGAAGCGCGGTCGCCGGAGTGCGCGGATGATGATCCGGCGCGAACGGCGGCCGACGAGCTGCTGCTGCAGGGCGCGTTCAATCTGCACAAACCGATCCTCGCCATCTGCTACGGCGCGCAGACATTGAATGTGTGGCGCGGTGGCGCGCTGATTCAGGATTTGAAGACGGAAGTGAATCATCGTCCGGGACGCGAAGTGGTGGAGGCGCACCCGGTGAAGATTGCGGAAGGGTCGCGGCTGACCGGGATGTTGCCGGCGAACGAGGACGCTGTGGTCCAAGTGAACTCGAGCCATCATCAGGCGATTCGAAACCCCGGAGATCAACTGCGCGTGACGGCTGTGTCGCCAGGCGATGGGGTTATCGAGGCTGTGGAGATGGATGCGCCGAATCATTTCGTCGTCGCGGTGCAATGGCACCCTGAAAGGACGTACGGAGAAAGCGGATTTTCGCGAGCGATCTTTTCGGCGTTCGTTCAGGCGGCAGAAGCGTGGCAAGCACCGAGAGTCGGTGGACTTGAGAACGGGAATTGAGCCATGGGCATGAGCACAGTTGGCGCGAGGCTGAACGCGCTCCTGAAGGAGGCGGGACTTGAACCGGTTGACAGCGAGACGACCGGCAGATTCGAAGTTTATTATTCGCTTTTTGTTCGCTGGAATAAGCGGCTTAATTTGAGTTCAATCCGCGACGAACTTGGAATTCTTTCGCTGCATTTTGTTGAATCGATTGTAGTTGCAAGGCATTTACCGCGAGGGATCACTTCCCTTCTCGATCTTGGCTCCGGCGCAGGCCTGCCGGGGATTCCGATTGCGCTGTGCCGGCCTGAGATTGCAGTCACACTCGCGGAGTCGCAGGGCAAGAAGGCTGCGTTTCTGCAGGAGGCCGTCAGGGCACTGGGAACGCGGGTGGAAGTTGTGGCAGGGCGCGCGGAGGCGCTGACGCGGACTTTCGATTGCGTGGCGCTGCGAGCCGTCAACAAAATGTCGAAGGCGGTTGCGGAGGCGGTGGAGCTGGTCGAGCCAAGCGGTTGGATCGCTTTGATGACGACGGCAGCGGAGCTCGAGCAACTGAAAGCCGCAGCAGGCGCGCAGATCGAGTGGGTAGAGCGGGTGCAGCTGCCGGCCAGCGAGTCGCGGATCCTGGCGCTGGGTCGGCGCGCTAATTCGCGAGCTTGATTGCAACGAGCTTCTTGATCGCAGCCAGGTCTTCGCTCTTGTGTACGAAGAGACGAAGGCCGGTTCCTTCGGCGTAGCGCGTGGCCTCCGCGAGACCTGTCAGCACACTCCTAGGTAGGTTGGTGGCACGGGCCGCGGCTACGGCTTTGTCTCCCAGGACAAAAGCCACACGGAAACAACCCTCGCATGGACCAAGGTAAAGGACTGTGCGTGTCTTGAGCGACGGCCGCAGACCCCAGCCATATTTTGGCGAAACCGATTTCCATTCTTTGGCAGCTATGCCTTGCGCGTTGAGCCACGAAATCAGCTCTTTCCATGCGACGGATGAAGGCCCAAGAGCGGCGGCAACTTCTTTTTCTGCGGGCGGGGTTTTGCGGCCAATGAATGCGTTTGGGAATTCCATTCTTGCCTTCTTTCTGGATCCCGGCGAGCGAAGATTCTCTTGTAGCGTTGATTTTGCGCGGTTTTCGACTTCAATTGCCGTGGAAGTGCGGTGGGCGTTTCTCCAGGAAGGCGCGGATGCCCTCTTGATAATCGTGGCTATCGTAAACGTCGCGGCGAAGGGCCTGGAGGCGTTCAAAGGTCTCCGGATTGAGGGGGTGAGCATTGGCGAGAACGCGCATTTCCTCTTTCATCACGCTCAGGACAAGCGGTGATGTCTGCGCCATCTTGCGGGCGAGGTTGAGGGTGAACGACTCCAATTCCTGGCGGGGGACGACGTGATTGATCATGCCGGAGGCGACCAGGCGCGTCACGGCCACGGGCTCCGCAGTATAGAGAAGCTCCTTGAGGAGGTGCATGCCGGCGACCTTGATGAGATTCAGGGTGCCATAAATGTCGTAAGGGACGCCTAGCTTGGCCGGAGTGATGGCGAAGGTGGAGTCATCCGCAGCGACAATGACGTCGCAACCGAGCACGAGCTCGCAGGCACCACCCCAGACCGATCCTTCGATCATTGCAATGACGGGGTGTGAGCAGTGGTCGATTTTGCGCATGACCTGGCGGAGAGGATCATTGTAGGTAAGCGGATCGCGGCCGTTGGTAGGAAGTTCTGTGACGTCATGGCCCGCCGAGAACACTTTTGCCCCAGCGGCGGCGCGCAAGATAATGACGCGAACAGGCGCAGCCTGAAGGGCGTCAAATGCGTGGACGATGTCATCGAGAAGGATCTTGCTGAGCGCATTGACCTTTCCGTGGTTCATTGTGATCACGCCGATCACATCATCGATTATGGTGTGAGCGGCTTTAGACGAAGCAGAGGCTTTCACTTGAAGGGCTCCGAACTACGGAATGATGTTAGACCTGTTTGGGTTGTGCGGGATCGGCCCAGATAAGATTTTTGTGCATTCGGAGGGCCGGGTGCCTGAACCCCGGGGTTGTGAAAGGCAAGCCCGGCACCGCAAGGGTTTCGGCAGGCTTGTTCCACGTGGAACATACAGCGGCAACGAGTTTGGGCGGAGCCGGCACGTGTTCCACGTGGAACAACGGTCCGAGCGCAGGTCAAATACGGGTATTGCCTAAAATGGTACGAGTTGTGGACTGAGTCGCGGCAAGACTGCGGGGACCATGAGTTTTCCACCGCGAGGACGCTTTTATGCGGTTCAGTGACCCTCTTCAGCATCGCCGCGGAAGCGTTTCTCTATCAGTCGGTTGCTCTCAAAGATAGACCCGCGAGTTGATAAGCTTTCCACAACCAAGCCTCGTTTCCCACAATGCAAGTGCAAACGCGCGGACCCACTCTCGCTTTACTCTGAAATGCCATGGGCAAGATCGTCGGACTTGTAAACCAGAAGGGCGGAGTGGGCAAAACCACGACGGCCATCAATCTGGCTGCGTGCCTGGCGCTCGAAGGGCTGAAAGTCCTGTTGGTTGATTGCGATCCGCAGGCGAATGCGTCTTCTGGCCTAGGCCTGCAACGCGACGACAGCCGTCACTCGATCTACGACGTCATGACGGGCGCAAGCCTGGCAGAACAGGTGATTCTTCAAACCGAAATCGACAACCTTTGGTTGTTACCGGGCTCAAAGAACCTGACTGGTGCAAACATTGAACTTGCAGGCGCGGAGGATCGGGCGCTGCATCTGCGCCGGAGCCTTGAGCCGATCAAAGCCAGTTACGAGCTGATCTTCCTCGATTGCCCGCCGGCGCTGGATCTTCTGACGCTCAATGTTCTTTCTGCCGCCGAGACTTTGATTGTGCCGATGCAGGCTGAGTACTTTGCGTTGGAGGGGATTTCTGAGCTGATTTCGACGCTCGAGCGTGTTCGCGCGGCTTACAATCCGAGTCTCGCTATCGAAGGCGTGCTCCTGACGATGTACGACGACCGGACGAACCTCGCGCAGCAGGTCAATGGCACCCTGCGGGAATACTTTCGCGAGATCCTTTATCGAACTGTTATCCCACGCAATGTGCGCCTGGCGGAAGCGCCCAGCCACGGAAAGCCTGTGGCCCTGTACGATCAACGTTCACGCGGGGCCGAGGCGTACTTCGAGTTATCCTTGGAGTTTTTGGAACGCAATCACATGGAGAGTCCGCGCGCCGCAGAACGAAGGGCGGCGGAAGAAGGCCATCCCCGGCCGAAAGGCGCGTTTTGGCCGTATTCGTGACCCGGGCGCCCGCTGAAATGATGGACTGTCAAAAAACGGAGATCAGCTGCATTGCTTCATTCACAGACTATTGAGGATTCTGAATCATGACCACAGCCAGCACCGACATCAAACGCCGCGCACTCGGAAAGGGCCTTGACTCTCTATTGCCGCGGGTGAGCGCCCCCCTGGCGCCTGAAGCCGAAGGTGGAAGGCCGCGAGAGATTCCGCTCGACCAGATCGACCCGAACCCCTTCCAAACCCGCTCTAAGGTGAACGAGGATCAATTGGCGGAACTGGCTGTATCGATAGCTGCCAATGGGGTGGTGCAACCAGTTCTTGTTCGTCCACTAGTGGGCGGACGCTTTCAGATCATTGCAGGCGAGCGGCGCTGGCGCGCTTCGAGAATTGCTGGAAAGACGACAGTGCCGGCCATTCTGCGGCAGGTTTCCGACGAGCAGGCGATGGAAATCACGATCGTCGAGAATCTGCAGCGGACTGATCTGAACCCGATGGAACAGGCCCGCGCCTTCGAACGGCTTTCGCGCGAGTTCCATATGACCCAGGAGCAGATGGCGCAGCGTACCGGGAAAGATCGCGCGACAGTCTCTAACTTCATTAGATTGTTACGCTTACCGTCACAAATACAGGCTCGCGTGGAGTCTGGCGAACTGAGCTTTGGCCATGCGCGGGCGTTGCTCGCCTTTGAGCATGCCGAGGAGATGGAGAGGGCAGCGCAGCGGATCGTCGATCGTTCGCTTTCTGTTCGCCAGGCAGAGAGCTATATCAATGAAATGATTGATCCAAGCCGCAAGGCTAAGAAGGGGCCGAAGCCGGCTCCAACCCTCGATCCGAATGTGCGCGACGCCCAGGAGAGGCTGCAGCGGGCCCTTGGGCTGAAAGTCACCATCGAGGACCACAGCGGCCGCGGAAAAGTGATCATTGAATACGCACGCCTTGAGGACTTCGATGCGCTGATTGAGCGATTCGGCGCCGAATAGTCAATGCGGAGCGACCGGCGCCGGAAGACGGAGGGATTGTTCTATGATTTCGGCGGCAAGCGCAGGCCCGTCGATTTCGCGTATCTTCTTGCCGAATTCCTGCGCACGTGCCCGATAGCCCACGTGATCGAGAACAATGCGAACAGCGCGCCGTAATCTCGAGACACTCAGCTTCCTGCTTGGAACAACAACGCCGAGCCCCCGCGCTGCAAGACGCGCTCCGATGCCGGGCTGATCGTTGCCTTGCGGAATGGCGACGAGCGGCACTCCTTCAGAAAGCGACTCGAGAACGGTGTTGATGCCGGCATGCGTGATCACAACTTCGGCCCTGTCGATGAGATCGAGTTGAGGCGCGAAGGAAACGACGACCGGATCACCGTCGAGCTTGCCCAGCTGCTCCGGTTCGAGACCACCGCCCAGCGAGATGACAAGCTGGACAGGCAGCTCCGAGCAGGCCTCGGCAATCGTGCGAAACACGGGCTCCGAGCGGTTCTGCAGCGTTCCGAGCGAGGCATAAACGAGACGGCGGCCATCGAGACGGTCCCAGGGAAAATCGACCCGCGGACGCAGCGAGGGGTTGACCCACGGTCCGGTGTAGTACAGATTGCCTGGCCAATCGGCCGATTCGAATTCAAGCAGCCTCGGCATCTGGGCGACCTGCGCGAGGGGCGAGAGCGCGTCAAGGTAGCTCTTGAAGGGCTTTAGTCCCCATTCTTTGCGCTGGGCATTCAATAGATCGGAAATGGGCTTCCCCATTCGATGCAGCAGGTGCACGGCCATGCGATTGCGGAAATGGCTGAGCCAGTCCTGGCCGGCGGGCCAGCCGAAGTAGAAGGGCGGGACGCTCTCGTCGTGATTCATGGGAGGGACGACGGCGATGGAAACCCAGGGAATCCCGAGATGTTCGGCGACGGTGCCGGCCATGTCGGTCTCGTCAATCAGCAGCGCATCGACGCGGGCTGCGCGCACGGCGGAGGGGCCATCGCGGAGGATCATGCGGCCGGTGTTCAGGACTCGCTCCGCGGTGAAGCGAGCCGCGGCCAGCCCGCTCAATTGCCCGAGGCGGTCATCGAGAGCCTTGAGCGTGCCGGGCGGGAAGTCGGAGGCGCCGATCTCGAGGAACTCGATGCCCGCAGCGCGGATGCGGGATTCGGTGTCGGCAATGCCGAACATGACGACGCTATGGCCGCGCAGCTCGAGAGCGCGGGCAAGAGCCGTCACCGGGTTGATGTGTCCGGAGCCGGGAAAGCAAAATGCTCCCAGACGGGCCATTACACTCTCCTGCAACTTGCGAATCGATCGATCCGGTCGACGGTGCAAACTGTGCCTTCGGATTGCGGGCAAAGGGGCAAAGACCAGTGTCGCCGAATTGCGACCGGAAATCGAATGATTTTTTCAGGCGAAGCGGTGCGATGTGGCTTTCGGCGAGCGGACACCCTTATGATCACACTTGTTGCAGGAGGACAGTTTGTGAGCGCGGCCGAAATGCCGCAGGCCAAAGTCCGAGGGTGCAATCAACATGCGAAGAATTGCCGCGATGCTCATCGGCGCCGTGTCGCTCTGCGCGGCGGGCCAAACGCCAGCACCTGCACCGGTGTCGATCCACGTGGATCTTGCCAGAACGGTGGGAGAGTATAAGCCGATCTTCAGCTGGTTCGGCTATGACGAGTCGAACTACACAACTGGGAAATATGGCCGGCAACTGTTGAGCGAGCTGCACGACCTGAGCCCAGCGCCGGTGTATATTCGCGCGCACCATCTTTTGACGTCGGGCAACGGCGAACCGGAACTGAAGTGGAGCTCGTCGAATGTGTTCAGCCTTGACCAGAATGGCAAGCCAGTCTACGACTTCACGATTACGGACGAGACATTCGACGAGTACCAGAAGGCGGGCGTACGGCCCATGGTGGAGCTTGGCTTTATGCCGAAGGATCTGGCCGCCGCCGTGCCGGGGATCGGCGAGTATCAGCTGCACTATCCGAAGCCGACAATGGGCGGCGCGTCGAACAACCCGCCGAAGGACTACAAGATGTGGGGCGAGCTGGTGCGCAAGTACACGGAGCATCTTGTGGAGCGCTATGGGCGGCAGGAGGTGAGCCGCTGGTATTTCGAAGTGTGGAATGAGCCCGACATCATTTACTGGCACGGCACGCCGGAGGAGTACCTCAAGCTCTACGACTATGCAGTAGCGGGCGTAAGAGCCGCGCTGCCGAATGCGAAGGTTGGCGGCCCGGCAACGACCGGTCCCGGCGGCGCTAAGTCGAGCGCGTTTCTGGAGCATTTTCTTGAGCACTGCCTACACGACAGAAGCGCCGCGGACGGCAAACCAATTCCACTTGACTTCATTTCGTTTCATCCCAAAGGCCACAACGCGTTTGTGGACGGGCACGTCGAGATGGGGATCTCGAACGAGTTGAAGGCCGCGGAAGCAGGCTTTCGCATCGTCGCGAAATATCCGGAGTATCGTCACCTGCCCATCATTTTGAGTGAGGCGGATCCAGAGGGATGTGCGGCCTGTTCCATGAAGCAGAATCCGGCGAATGCGTACAGGAATGGAACGCTCTATGCGTCGTACACGGCGACCGCGCTCAAATCGCTGTTGCAGTTGCAGGACGAAACGCACGTCAATTTCCTCGCAATGCTGACGTGGGCGTTCGAGTTTGAGAGCAAGGATTACTTCGAGGGGTTTCGAACCCTGTCGACGAATGGCATCGACAAACCGATCCTGAATTTCTTCCGCATGGCGGGCCTGATGGCGGGCGAGCGAGTGGCGACAACGAGCACGGGAGAGGTTCCGCTCGGCAATCTGGTCAGCGCGGGCGTACGCAGCACGCCTGATGTGGACGCGTTTGCAACGAGAGCGAATCGCGAAGCAGCGGTGTTGGTGTGGAACTACGACGATGAGGATGTGGCCGCGCCGGACGCGAAAGTGAATATGACTATTTACGGAATCCCAGCGGGCGTAAAACGAGTGCTGCTGGAGCACTACCGGATCGACGCGGCGCACAGCAATGCCTACACGGCATGGCAGAACATGGGATCGCCGCAAGCGCCTACGCCCGAGCAATACGAGCAGCTCAAAGCAGCCGGACAACTGCAACTGCTTGCATCTCCGGAGTGGCTAGAGGTGGCAGGAGAAAAGGTGACGATCGAAACAAACCTGCCCCGGGAGGCTGTTTCGCTGTTGCGGCTTGAGTGGTAGAGGGGCCGGAGGTCGATACGTCATTCGTCCCATACCAATGGTCTCGCGGTTGATTTGCGGTTCCGGGGGATTTATCCTCAGTTCCTACACCGAGGCTCCTCTGCGAGGCGGAGGAGCCAGTCTTTTTTTACCGAATCGGCTTCTTGAGTACCTCTGCGGAGACAGTCTTATGGCCGTCCAACCTGTGACATCAACCAACCACGCGCCTGGCTCAGTGCGGCCGATCCCCGTGGTCCTGAATGGGCGAACCCTCGAGGCAAACCGGCGCATGCCGCTGAACACCGACTGGGTCGAGGCGGTGCGAGTAAATACAAGTGCGGTGGAGCGGCGCGCGGCGACGCACGTGGCACGGCGCACCGTGAAGAAAGAGACGCAGGCTGCGTGGCTGCTGCGCGCCATTGCGTGCATGGACCTGACGACGCTTAGCGGCGACGACACAGCCGATCGCGTGCGGCGGCTCTGCGCCAAGGCGCGGAATCCGCTGCAGCGGCATATTGTCGAGGGGCTCGGGATTGAGGAGCTGCATCTGACGGTGGGCGCCGTGTGCGTGTATCACGCATTTGTGGAGACGGCGGTGAAGGCGCTCGAGGGTTCGGGCATTCCGGTTGCGGCCGTATCGGCGGGATTTCCGGCGGGGCTAAACCCCCTGGCCGAGCGCGTTGAAGAGATTCACCGAAGCGTCGAAGCCGGCGCGCGGGAGATTGACATCGTCATTACGCGCGCGCATGTGTTCAACGGCGAGTGGCAGGCGCTTTACGACGAAGTTGCGGCATTCAGGGAAGCGGCGGGGCCGGCGCATCTGAAGGCGATTCTGGGCACGGGCGACCTGATGACGCTGCGCAACGTAGCGCGCGCGAGCTGGGTGGCCATGATGGCCGGTGCAGACTTTATCAAGACGTCGACGGGCAAGGAGAGCGTGAATGCAACGCTGCCGGTTTCGCTGGTGATGGTGCGCTGCATTCGAGATTACGCGGAGCGGACCGGGAGTGCGGTCGGGTTCAAGCCGGCGGGAGGCATTCGCACGGCGAAGCAGGCGACGGACTGGCTGGCGCTGATGAAGGACGAGCTGGGGCGCCCATGGCTGGAGCCGTCACTCTTTCGGTTCGGCGCCAGCGGAATGTTGGGCGATATTGAGCGCCAGTTAGAGCATCATTTAACTGGGCGCTACTCGGCGACGTACCGGCATCCGATTGCATAGAGGTGCAGACGGAGCTCGGGTTTAGAGACCGATGCCGCAATGTGGGGTGTTCATGAAAAGAGCCTTCGTGCTTCTCTGTGCATGTCTGTTCGTCTCGGATGCCAGCGCGGCCGATAAAGCTGAGCACAAGGTGACCCCTAACCAAGCCGAGGCACTCGTTTTGGCGTCCTTAACTCCCAAGGAACGGCGGCTCCCAAGTGTCGGAGTTGAACTAGATAACGGTCCTAACTCTTCGAGGTTTCTCTTCGCCACCGTGACGTGGGCAGGGACTCCGAATGGCAGCGTTGTTGTAGACAGCTATGCCGTGGACTCTTACACCGGAGATGTGTTCAGTGCAGTCATGAGCTGCTATGAGGAGACAAACAGAAACCTTAGGGCACTTCAAAAGCAGGTCCGGACCGCCCTCAATTTGACAAAGGCGGAATACGAGAAGCTGAAGACCAAAGGTCCGCTATGCGAGGAGTGAGTGCCGTGGAATTTGAGCTGGTCACCAGGCCGCGTTCGGATCCGCACCATATGTTGCGTTCGAAGAACGAGACTGCTAAAAGATGTGAGGAGACGCTGTGAGCATTGCGGAAAAGTTCTACACCATGGAGTACGGCGCCGCGCCGGAGGATCCCAAGGAAGCGGTGCAGTGGCTCGAGCGGCACCACCGCCGGTTTGAAGAATTCATCGGTGGCGCGTGGGTAAAGCCCGCAAGCGGCGAGTACCAGACCACCAGCGATCCTTCCACGGGCGACACCCTCGCCGAGGTAGCCAAGGGCAATACCCAGGATGTAGAAGCGGCAGTGGCCGCGGCGCGCAAGGCTCAGCCGGGATGGCAGGCGCTGAGCGGGCACGAGCGCGCGCGGTATCTGTATGCGCTTGCCCGGCAGGTGCAAAAGCACTCGCGGCGGCTGGCGGTTCTCGAGACGATGGACAACGGCAAGCCGATTCGCGAGAGCCGCGACATCGATATTCCGCTGGTTGCGCGACACTTTTATCACCACGCGGGGTGGGCGCAGTTGCTCGAGCAGGAATTTCCGAACTACACGGCGTGCGGCGTTGTGGGCCAGGTGATTCCGTGGAACTTTCCGCTGCTGATGTTTGCATGGAAGGTGGCTCCGGCGCTGGCCGCGGGGAACACGGTGGTGATCAAGCCGGCAAAATACACGCCGATTACCGCGCTGGCGTTTGCAGAGTTGGCGATGGAAGTGGGCCTGCCGCCGGGCGTGCTGAACGTGCTCACGTGCGACGCGAAGACGGGCCAGGCGCTGATCGAGCATCCCGGCATCGACAAGGTGGCGTTCACTGGATCGACGGAGGTGGGCCGGACCATTCGCAAGGCCACGGCGAACTCGACGAAGAAACTGTCGCTCGAGCTGGGCGGCAAATCGCCATTTGTCGTATTCGACGACGCGGATATCGATTCGGCGGTCGAGGGGTTGGTGGACGCGATCTGGTTCAACCAGGGCCAGGTGTGCTGCGCGGGCTCGCGGCTGCTGGTGCAGGAGCGCGTGGCCGACACGCTTTACTCAAAAGTCCGCGCGCGCATGGAATCGCTGCGCGTCGGTCCGCCGCTCGACAAGGCCATCGACATTGGCGCGATTGTGTCGCCGGTGCAGTTGGAATCCATCCGAAAAATGGTGGATGCGGGGGTGGCAGAAGGCGCAAAGTGCTGGCAGCCCAGCAATCCGCTTCCCTTGAAGGGCTGCTTCTACCCCCCAACGCTGCTCACCGATGTTCATCCGGCGGCGACGGTGGTGCAGGAGGAGATCTTCGGTCCGGTGCTTGTCGGCATGACGTTCCGCACGCCGGCCGAGGCGGCGGAGCTGGCGAACAACACGGTGTATGGACTTGCCGCGAGCATCTGGAGCGAGAACATCAACGTGGCGCTCGATCTGGCTTCGCAGGTGAAGGCGGGGGTGGTGTGGATCAATTCGACGAATCAGTTCGACGCGGCGTGCGGATTCGGCGGCTATCGCGAGTCGGGCTACGGTCGCGAAGGTGGACGCGAAGGAATGCTCGAATACCTGACGCCGAAGTGGCTGCACTCGCTGCCGGCGGCGCCCGCGAAGGCGGCGAAGATTGAGGCTCCGGACGAGGAGGAAGGCTTCACGCCGGCGGGCGTGCCAATCGACCGTACGGTGAAGCAGTACATCGGCGGCAAGCAGGCGCGCCCCGATTCGGGCTACTCGTTCCCGGTGTTTGGACGCGAGGACGAGCTGCTGGGCGAAGCGCCGCTCGGCAACCGCAAAGATATTCGCAACGCAGTGGAAGCCGCTCGCAACGCGTCGGGCTGGGCGCGGACTTCGGCGCACAACCGCGCGCAGATCCTCTACTTCCTCGCTGAAAACATGATCCAGCGTCACGACGAGATCGCCCATCGGCTCGCAGCGGCAGTGGGTGAGGAGCAGGCGACGGTCGAAGTCGACCTCTCCATCGAGCGCATCTTCAGCTACGCCGCCTGGGCCGATAAGTACGAGGGCGTAGTGCATCATCCGCCGGGACGCAACATTACGATCGCAATGCCGGAGGCGGTGGGAGCGATCGGAATTCTGGCGCCGAGCGAGGCGCCGCTGCTGGGCTTGCTCTCGCTGGTGCTGCCGGCGATGGCTGTCGGGAACACGGTGGTGGCTGTACCGTCGGACCGCTATCCGCTCATCATCGGCGATCTATATCAATTACTCGATACGAGCGACGTGCCGGGTGGCGTAGTGAACCTCGTTGCCGGGCGGCCGGCGGAGCTGGCGAAGACCCTGGCTGAGCACGATGGCATCGAGGCCATCTGGTGCTTCCGCAGCAACGAGGAAGCCGATGCAGTGCGCGCGGCATCGATCGGCAATATGAAGCAGGTGTGGACCAACGACGGTCACGAGTACGACTGGTTCAATCCCGCGCAGGCCGAGGGAAGGTGGTTCCTGCAGCACGCCACGCAGGTGAAGAACATCTGGACGCCGTACGGGGAATAACGAAAGGCGCGAGCAACCGCAAATCGCGAAGGACAGAACCATGCCGTTGAAGCGAGTGAAGGTTATCCTCGTGCTCGCTGTCGCGGCCCTCATCCTGTCGTTGCCTGTTTTTGTTCATGGGCCCATGCTCGCGGGGCACGATACCAGGGAACATCTAAGCTTCGGGGAACACTTTGCGGAGCAATTCTGGCAGGGTGACTTATATCCGCGCTGGCTCCTGAACATGAATCACGGTTTGGGAAGCGCGTCGTTCTTTGTCTATCCTCCATTTCCGTCGTTGGTTTACGCGCTGCTCCTGCCAGCAGCAAAAATCGTTCACCTCAATGCCTTCAGCCTTGGCGAGTATCTGTGCCTGCTCGCGTCGGGGCTGTGTGCGTTCCTTTGGATGACGACGATCGCCAGCACACGGGTTTCTTTGATCGCCGCAGTGATCTACATGCTGCTGCCATATCACCTGGCGATCGATTTTTACCGTCGCGACGCGCTCTCGGAATGTTGGGCGCTGGCTTGGATGCCATTGGTGTTGTTCTTCACTACGCAGGCGGTAAGAAAGCAACGTTACGCGCTTGTTGGACTTGCTCTTGCCTACGCCCTGCTCATCGTGAGCCACCTTGTAAGCGTCGCGATTTTGTCTGCGCTGCCGCTTCTTCTCGCTCTTACGGTCGGTGAGAGAGGCCGGAAGGTGAAAGCACTTTTCACGGTGATCGGCGGACTTGCTTTGGGTACGATCGTCTCGGCGGCCTATCTCGTCCCCGCGTTCGCAAACGCGAAGTACTTCCCGGTCTCCCAGTTGGACATCCCGATCGACAACGGCCCGAACGGAGACCTTCTTGTTTTTGGCTGGAATCTTTTGACCGGGCACTCCGGGAAGTCGCGGTTTGTTCAATTTGTTTCACTGGCCACGGTCGACACGGTCTTGTTTCTCGCATTCTGTAGTCTGGTGGCGTTGGCGAAAGGCCCGCGGCGCCGCCGAAGCCAAACGCTGCTTTGGCTCGCGGTGTGCCCGATTCCACTTTTCCTGATGTCCGGCGAAAGCCAATGGATCTGGAAAGCCGTTCCAGCGCTTGCGAGCGCAGTTCAGTTTCCCTGGAGGTTCGATGTTGTTTTGTGTATCGCGGCGCTTCCGCTTGCGGCTTTCGTGTTGACAGACGTCATGCAAATGCCGGTGCGATCAAGAGTCGGATTCCTGGCGATCATCGTCCTCTTCGCAGCGACATGGTTTGGGGGCTACGCCGGCGCCGTCAGACGCCTGACGCTGGAGCGTGACGATGTGGGAGGCAGATTCACCGTGCATGACGGCTGGTTCGCCGCCTGGACGCCGCGCGGCACGGACCTCGTCAGCGCAATCGAGGCTTCCGCGGGGCCCCACGCGAGATTTCTCACAGGACAAGGCACCGCGACCGTGCTTCTTTGGAAAGCGCGGCGCATTGAAGTTCAAACGGACTGCGCGGCGTGCGGACCGTTGATGGTCAACCAGTTCTATTACCCAAAGTGGGAAGCGCGGCTTGTTCCAGACGGAAAGCCGTTGCCCGTTGCACCGGCGCTTCCGCAGGGCCTGCTTGAGGTGCAAGTTCCCCCGGGCCGGCAGCATGTTCTCCTCGATATGCCCCAAGGCCTTGATGAACAGATCGGGAATTGGCTTAGCGCCTTGGGAATGATGGCTTGCGGCATCCTCGGCGCTTTGGGCTTTGTTCGTAATCGCAGCGGGCCCCGCCCGGAATCGCGCGCGTAGTTGGACCAGTCAGGACAAGAGATCGGTGACTCCAAAAGGGCGCCACGCAAGTGAATAGAGCCTGGGCGCTATACGGGGATTGGCGTTAAACGGTTGGCGCAGCCAGTTATTTTCCAATGCAGAAGGTGGAGAAGATCAGGCTCAGGATGTCGTCGGGCGTGGTCTGGCCGGTGAGCGAGTCGAGGGCCCATAGGGCGCGGTAAAGGTCAAGCAGGATCATCTCGTGGGGAATGGCGCTGGCGTTGGCTTTGGCGGCGTCGCCGAGCGCACTGAGCGCCGTGGCGACGGCCTGATGCTGGCGGAGATTCGTCAGCATGCCCGGTTCGGCTGCGGCTCCGCCTGTGGCGAGAGAGAGAATGCGATCGCGAAGGGCTGTGATGCCGTCACCGGTGAGCGCGGAGGTCGACAGCGCGGGTAGGCCCGCAAGTGCGGGTTCAGGTTTGCCTGCTGCGCCCATTCCGTTTTTCACCAGATCGCTTTTATTCAGCACAACAACTGCCGGGCGGTCTTCGATGGCCGAGAGCAGGCGATGTTCTTCGTCGTTGAGCGGCTGCGTGGCATCGAGAACGACGAGCACGAGGGCAGCATCGGCCAACGCTTCGTGACTGCGGCGGATGCCGAGCTGCTCGGCCTCTTCGATTGCTTCGTGGGCGCGTTCGCGAAAGCCCGCCGTGTCGACGAGTTCGATGGGAATGCCGCCGATAGAGATGCGCTCGGTAACCAGATCGCGCGTTGTGCCTGGCGAGGCGGTGACGATGGCGCGGTCGCGTTCGACGAGCCGGTTGAAGAGCGAGCTTTTGCCGACGTTAGGGCGACCGACGATGGCCAGCGTGAGGCCGTCGTGGACGATGCGGCCGCGAGCGAAGGACGCTTCGAGTGCGGCGAGCGGCGGCATTATCTCGTCGATGCGGCGCGCGATCTCGGCCTGGGGCGTAACGTCGATGTCGTCCTCGGCGAAATCGATGCCGGCTTCGAGCAGAGCGATGAGCTCTACGAGGGACTGCTTGGCGGGAAGGACGCGGCGGCTGAGCGCTCCGCCCATCTGGCTCGCGGCCTGGCGCACCTGTGTGAGGGTCTGCGCGTCGATGAGGTCGCGAACCGCCTCGACCTGCGTGAGGTCGAGCCGGCCGGCCAGAAACGCGCGCTGCGTGAACTCGCCGGGTTCGGCCAGGCGCGCGCCGAGCTCGAGCGCACGGCGCAGCAAAAGGTCAAGCACAACGGGCGAGCCGTGGGCGGCAATCTCCACCACATCTTCTGACGTGTAGGAGTTGGGCGCGGCGAAGAACGTGACGACAGCTTCGTCGATTCGTGGAGCACTGGGATCCAGGGCATCCAGCACGTCGGCCAACCGGGCACGGGTGTGCTCGATCGGATGATGGGGACGCACGAGCTGGGCAGCGATCGGCGCGGCCTGCGGGCCGCTCAGGCGCACGATCCCGATGCCGCCCCGCCCGGGCGGCGTGGAGATAGCGGCGATGGTGTCGGTTACGGTGTCGGACACTGGATTTGGCACGGTCATTCGTCGCACTCAGTGTAGTGTCTTCAGCCAAAAGGTCCTATGAACTCAAGTAAACCGAGGTTGAGAGCTTTCATGCGCCGCACATCAGTGACAACGGGTCACCGAACCATTGGGTACAGATTGGAACTGGTGCAGGCTTTGAAATCCGAACTACACTTTTTAGGCTAGAGCGCAAGGTAAAAGCCATGAAAGCTGCGAGATTAGCCACTCTCAAGTTTTTCGCGCTGCTGTTTCTCCTGCCAGGTTTGGCGGGTCCTGATCGTTTCCGCGATGATCTCCACGCACTACCTTGACACCATGCCAAGGTGGCCGGCGCCGGAGGCGAATCGCGTCGTCCCGCGCGGCATTCATGGCACCACGGTGTATCAAACACCGGCCGAGAACCGGGATCTCAATCTGATTGAGTACTCTTCAGTGGGTGTCTTTGTGCTCGGGCTCGCGCTGGGCGTTGTGTATCTGGAGAAGTGGGGGCAGTATGCAGACGCGCGAGGCGGACGAAGAATCCAAGCTGGCCGAGAATCTCCGCTAAGAATCCGGTTGAATCGCTCGACGCGGTCGCCGAATCGCGATCCTCTACAATAAGCCGATGCCTGAGCTGCCCGAGGTGGAGACGATCGCTCGCGGCGTGGACAAGCGTGTACGAGGCGATCGTATCGCGCGGGTCTGGTTCGCCAATCACCCGCAACCATTCAAGACGCCAAGAACACGACAGGCGAAGGGGCTGGCGGGCCGCACGATCCTGGGGGTACATCGCACCGGGAAGCATATCGTGTTCGAGTTGGGGGCCGCAGACGGGCGGGACTCGACCGCGCCAGAGGCGCAGTGGATCGTGCATCTCGGAATGACGGGACGACTGCTGGTGACGACGCCTGATGGTTCTGTCGCTCAGCACACGCATGCGCGGCTTGAGCTAACGAGTGGGCGTGAGTTGCGGTTTGTCGATCCGCGGCGATTTGGGCGTCTGGAGTTCCGCGATCTAAGGCGCGGACCGAAATTCGGCGCGCCGGGCGGCGAGCCGCTCACCATTGGGGCAAGCGAATTTGCCGCGCTTTTCCGCGGACGGCGCTTGTGCATCAAGGCAGCCCTGCTGAACCAGACTCTGCTCGCGGGCGTGGGCAACATTTATGCCGACGAAAGCCTGTTTCAGGCCGGCATCCGGCCGCGGCGGCGGGCCAACCGAGTGACCCGTGCCGAGCTCGAGCGGTTGCGCCTGGCATTACTGAAAACCTTGACCCATGCCATTCGGCTCGGCGGCTCCTCGGTGTCAGATTACGTTGACGCCGACGGCGAGCGCGGGTTCTTCCAACTGGAGCACTGCGTGTACCAGCGGACCGGGGAGCCGTGCCACCGGTGCGAGACGCCGATCCGGCGGATCGTGGTCGCCGGGCGCGGGACGCACTATTGCCCCAAGTGCCAGCGATGAGTCAGCGGTTTGGGCATGGCGGTTCCATTTTTTTGAAGGATTTTCGCCTTATTGCTACCAGATTCGAGACGACAGCGCTTTTTCGGTTACTTAAGTCCTTGAAAACACGTGGAGACCTGATCGGAACTCGGATTGCTAAGTAATAGGTGCCAGTGATGTGTGGGCCGCTTAAAGGAACGCATAGCGAGCCCAATCAGCACCGGGCACCCGGCATGAGCAACCGCCAACGAGCGGCCCTTAAAAAGGGAAAAGCCGGCCGGGGAGCCTGCAAATGGAGCGGAGGTGACAGCCGCCGCTCTCCATCTCGCTGGGAGGCCAGTGACCAGCGCAGGGGCCCGGAGACGCCACTCTCAAGAGAGTGGCGTTTCGTGCGTTTGAGCGCTTTTTCGGTTGGGAAAAACGGACATGGTTGGGATGCAGCGGCGGTGCGCCGGGGCGTGTTATCTAAAGACGCACCACCCCAAAGGGCCACTTGCCACCGGGTGACCTTCCCTGTACTATCAGAGTTGCCTATCAAGCGGCTGACGCAGGCCACCCAGGCATGGGTAGAGCACGCTCGCCGCGGAGCAAGCAAAAAATCGCCCGTTGGTTTGGTTTCGATCAGGCTATACGAGGCGAAGGCTCACATAGGAAAGGGCATCATCAGAGAAAAGCAGAGGCCGCGCCGGGTCGAGACCGGCGGTCGGATGGAGTTGATTGACGACTCCCGCGTATGAAGCGGCAATCGCATTCTCAAAGAGGCTCAAGGGGTGGAACCAAAGCGGCTGACGCGCGCCGACCGATGCAGAGAGTGTCCGCGCGGAGTTTCCTGACATGGAAATCAACGGTCGCGCCAGTTTTTAGCAACGGGGCAGTTCGCTGACCAAAATCTGCTGTTCTTTCCGGAGTCGGCAGAGTACTCATGCAGGAACAAGCGGCCGCCCGGTCCGGATCAAACGCGCAAAGCAACGCGCCAGAGTGAAGCACCAGGAAGTACACACATCATGACAACAGAACCGACGCAGCCCCAGCCTGAGCAGGGGCCCCCGCCTGACAACGGTCAGGTGCAGTCGCATGGGCATCGGCGCCGCCGCCGCCGCCGGAAGAACAAGTCGAGCCAACAGGCAGGAATGCAGGCCCAGCCGCCACAGGGGCAGCCGCAGATGCAGGCACCGCCTCCGATGCAGCCGGCGCAGCAGAAGCCGATGCATCATCATCAGGGCCGCAAGAAGAAGAAGTTCTTCCAGAAGCAGCAGGCCCCACAAGCGCAGCCCGGCAACAGCATTTCGGGTCCGCCGCAGGGCAAGCGCAGGGGACGCCAGAAGGGTCCACGCGCGTTTATTGGCCCCATGGACCACAGCTACCGCGCGGTGAACGGAAACGTGGCCGACGGCCCGCCTTCCACCATCCCAACCGCGGGCAACGGCCATGGCGGCGGATACTATCCCGACGTTTATTCAACCCAGGCTGCCGCTCCCGTCCGCGAAGACGCTCCCACGCGGATCTTCTGCTTTATTGAGGATCTGTTCTTCCTGGCCAAGATTCAGGAGACGGCACGGAAGCTGGGCGTGAAGGTGGAGTTCGTGAAGGGCGAAAGCAAGGACGTGGTGGCGCGAATCTGCGATGCGCCGGAAAACGAAAAACCCACCTTGATTGTCTTCGACCTGAACAACCTGAACGCCAAGCCCATGGCGCTGATTCCGAAGTTCAAGGGCAAATTCAAGAAGGCCGTCTCGATCATCGGGTTCCTGAATCATCTGCAGGGCGACTTGAAGATGAAGGCGCTCGAGGCGGGATGCGACGTGGTGATGCCGCGTTCGGCATTTTCGCAGAGCCTGCCTGTCCTGCTGCGCCGCTACGGCGTGGAAGAGGAAGAGGAAGTTTCGCAACAGCCGGCGTAAGAAAGACAGGACCCAAGGCACCAAGGGAACGAGGGAACAAGAAAACGAGGGCGCGCCAAAGAGGCGCGCCCATTGTTTTTGCATGATGGAATGAAGCGGTTCGGCGTCTATCCTGGCGGCCAGGTCATTTGCCGGCCAGCCATCAGATGCAGGTGAAGATGATCGACGGTCTGGCCGCCGTCTTCGCCGTTATTCAACACCACGCGGTAGCCGTTGCGAAGGCCTTTCTGGCGGGCGATCTCCGCCGCCACCCACATTAGATGGCCAAGCATAGCCTTCTTCTCGGTGCCGGCCTCAGCCAGTGAGCCGACGTGTTCGCGCGGAACGATGAGCACGTGGACGGGCGCCTTGGGATTGATGTCGGCGAAGGCGTAGGAGAGAGAGTCCTGATAAACGGCGGTGGACGGAATCTCGCCTGCGGCGATTTTGCAGAAGAGGCAACTCATGGCGAGTTCAGTGTAATGCAGCTGGAACGGCCGCTCACAGCCGATGGCGATGACCGGGATGTTGGCCCGAACCGGCTTAAAATGACGCCATGGCCGCTTCCCCGCCCTTCCGCATCGTTCACACCGTCTGCTCGCACGATTGCCCGGACTCGTGCGCCGTGCTGGTGACGGTGAACGAGGAGGGCCGCGCGGTGAAGGTGGAGGGCGACCCGTCGCATCCGGTGACGAGGGGATTCCTGTGCGGCAAAGTAGCGAAGTATCTCGATCGCGTATATGCGCCGGACCGGATTCTCTATCCCTTGAAACGAAAGCCGAGAACGCAAAAGGGCCCACGGCCCCGCGGGCGTGAGCGCGAAGCCTTTGAGCGAGTGAGCTGGGACGATGCGCTGGATGCGATCGCCGCGAGGCTGAAAGAGACGAGCGACCGCTATGGCCCGGAGTCGATTCTTCCTTACAGCTACGCGGGCACGATCGGCGTGCTTGGGTACGGATCGATGGATCGACGCTTCTTTCACCGGCTGGGAGCGAGCCAGCTCGACCGGACCATCTGCTCCGAGGCGGGCGGGCAGGCGTGGAAGCTGGTCTACGGGAAGAAGCTCGGTACGCCGACTGAGGATGTGCGGCTGGCGAAGCTGATCGTGGCGTGGGGCGCGAACATCCATGGGAACAACATTCACTTGTGGCCGTTCGTCGAAGAGGCTCGGCGCAACGGAGCGCGGCTGATCGTGATCGACCCCTACCGGACGCGCACGGCGGCGGTGGCCGATTGGCATATCGCGATACGGCCGGGGACCGATGCGGCGCTGGCGCTGGGGATGATGCACGTAATCCTCCGTGAGGGCCTCGAAGACCGCGCGTACCTTGCAGAGATGACGCATGGATTCGAGCAACTGGCGGAGCGGGTGCGCGAGTACACGCCGGAGCGCGCGGCCGCATGGACGGGCATGACCGCGGCCGAGATTGAGCAACTGGCGCGCGAATATGCGACGACGCGGCCCGCGATGCTGCGGCTGAACTACGGCGTGCAGCGGTGCGAGAACGGCGGCACGGCGGTACGAGCGATTGCAATGCTGCCGGCGCTGACCGGAGCGTGGAAACATCGAGGAGGAGGCGCACAGCTCTCGACTTCGGGCGCGTTTGAATGGGACGAGGACGCGGTTCGACGGCCGGACCTGGCGCTGGCCTCGCCGATCGGGCGGCTGGCGCGAGTAGTCAACATGTCGGAGCTTGGAAGAGCGCTCACGGAGCTCGGATCACACGCCGGTGACGGGCCCGCAGTGCACGCACTGTTTGTGTACAACTCGAATCCGGGCGCGGTGGCGCCGAATCACAACGCGGTGAGCCGTGGGTTGGCACGTGACGATTTGTTCACCGTCGTGCACGACCTGTTCTTCACCGATACGACCGACTATGCCGACTACATTCTGCCGGCGACGACGTTCCTTGAGCACACCGACGTGCAGGGCGCGTATGGACACTACTTCGTGCAGCTTTCCAGGCAGGCCATTGAGCCGCCCGGCGAGGCGCAATCGAACGTGTGGCTCTTCGGCCAACTCGCGCAGCGGATGGGATTCACAGAAGCGTGCTTCCATGACACGCCGGAGGAGATGATCGGGCAGGCGCTCGCGATTGGCGCGGATGGCCGCTCCATGAACAAGAACATGGAGCACATCACAATGGAGGAGCTGGAACGCGAAGGGCATGTGCCGCTCGCGTTTCATGCCGAGCCTGGGGCGCGGCCGTTCCTCGCGTTCACATCGGGGCCGTTGGCGACGCCGTCAGGAAAGATCGAGTTCTACTCTGAGACTCTGGCCGCCGAGGGCAAGGAACCGCTCCCGGCATTCGTCCCGCCGGCCGAATCGCGCTGGAGCGAGGGAGCGAAGAAGTATCCGCTGGAGTTGCTGGGGCGCAAGAGCGACAACTACATGAACTCGACCTTCGCGAATTTGCCGGGGCACCGCAAGATGGAGTCTCGGGCCCGCCAAAAACTTGAGATTCACCCGCTGGACGCGCAGTCCCGGAGCGTGGCAGAGGGTGACCGGGTTCGCGTGTTCAACGAGCGTGGATCGCTGGAGCTGACGGCGATGCTGAACGCAAGCCTGCCGGCCGGCGTGGTGGCGGCGCGGCTGGATTGGGCGAAGTTGCACCCGGATGGCACGAACGTCAACGCGCTGACGAGCGAGCGGCTGACGGACATTGGCGGCGGGGCAACGTTCTACTCGACGCTGGTGGAAGTGGCCAAGGCGTAAGACAGGGACCAAGAAAACAGAAGGACCTAAAGTCTGGATAGACAGCTTTTGGGCGACGACAGAGTAATCCAGCATTGGCGGCAAACCTAAACGTAACGAGTACTACTTATGTGGGGGTGGGATGGAAACGTTTTCGAAACCAAGTCCCGATGTGATTGTTAGTGACACAGGTTTTTCTGTCCAACTCGCGGGGAGGTCTCGCGTACGCTACGCCGAGGGCGACAAATCGCTACTTGTCGAATCGGAGATTGCTATCCTACCCACCGGGCTTATTATCTATCCCAAAACAATCACGAACTGGCTGCCCCCAAATGCCGAAGAGCTGATCGATGAATCGAAACGAAACGAAATCGTCGAGAATATTCGATCTGCGTGTGCATTCGCAGGATTTGAAATAGATGTACTGTGAGCCGAGAAGCGGCGGTGACGCCGGGACGAACTTTTAGCGTTCTTTCGCTTTTTCCCGCTGCAGCTCGCGATACACTTCGCTCTTTGACTGGCCAAGCTCACGCGCCAGCCGCTTCAGCGCTTCTTTCTCGTCGAGTCCGCCTTCAGCCTTCATGCGGGCGACTCGCGCGGCGATCGATTCCTCTGCGTTGGCCGCGCCATGCTCCCCGACCGACGAGGCAGTTTGTGCGGGGACTTCGATGAGCAAAGTGATCTCCCCGCGGATGCGATCGCGGGCGGCGAGTTCTCTGCGCACGTCGGCGACGGTTCCCCGCAAGAACTCCTCGTGAATCTTGGTGAGCTCGCGGGCAACGACGACGCACAGGCCTGGTCCCCAAACGGCTTCGAGATCGGCCAACGTGCCGAGCACGCGATGCGGAGCCTCGTAAAAAATCAACGTGCGCGGAGCCTCGCGCGATTCAGCGGCGAGTTTTTCGAGGCGCGTCCGGCGTGCGCCGGCCTTCTCGGGCAGGAAGCCGAGAAATTCAAATTCGTCCGTCGGCAATCCTGAGGCGATCAGTGCACTGACAGCGGCGTTGGCGCCGGGAATGGGAAACACAGGCACGCCGGCCGCGATGGCTTCGCGCACCAGCCAACTGCCCGGGTCGCTCACTCCCGGCGTTCCGGCGTCTGAAACAAGAGCAATGCGCGCACCGGCCCGAAGCGCCTGGATCAGCTCGCCAGCGCGCTCGCGCTCGTTGTGCTCATGGCAACTGACGGTGGGTTTGGCGATCTCGAAATGGTTGAGCAGCTTCTGCGTCTGTCGCGTGTCTTCGCAGGCGATGCGGTCGACATTGCGGAGGACGTAGAGCGCGCGGAGCGTAATGTCGGCGAGGTTGCCGATGGGAGTGGCAACAAGATAGAGGCCAGGAGCGAGATTCGCCGCGGGAGCCGAATCTTCCTCACGAGCCATGGCAGCCTTCAGTTCTCTGATTCCTGGCGTTCGATGCGGCGCTGCTCGGCGAGCAGCGACATGGAGCTCATGAGGTTTTGCACGCTGACAATGCCCACGACGCGCCCGCTCTCAGTGACGGGGATGAGAGCCAGGCCGTGGCCGGCGGTGAGACGGCGAATGGTGGTGCCGAGCGTGTCCTCTGGCCGCGCAACCTGGAATGCGCGCGACATGACTGACTGGACGTAGCCGTTGCCTTCGCTGCGCAGAGCGTCGAGGATGCGCTGGCGCGAGACGATGCCCACCAGTTGCGGGCCGCGGACGACAGGGAAATCCTCCTGAAGAGAGTGGACGCAGCGGTAGAGCGCGTCGGCAAGCGTGTCAGAGGGAGAGAGCGTGGCAAAGTCAGTGAGCATGACTTCGCGCATGCGGACGGTGTCGACGACAGACTGGAAAAAGACGCCCTGATCCTCGATTTGCGCGCCGATCATGATGAAGAAGCCGGCGAGGATAAGCCAGGGCTCCTGCACCAGCATGCCGCCGAGCATGGCGGCCAGGGCAAGAACCTGGCCGAGACCGGAGGCAGCGCGACCCGCGGGAGCGAAGCCGTGGGTGCGGGCAAAGCTTGAGCGAATAAGGCGGCCGCAATCGAGGGGATAGGCAGGGAAGACGTGGAGCAGGCCCAGAAACGCCTGCATCCAGACGAGGCTGCGTAACAAATGCGCGGATGTGATGAAGGGATGATCGAAGAGGCGGATGTCGCTGCTGGCGCCGAGGATGATGCCGGCAGCGGCGAGCGACGCGCATACATTTGCGAGTGGGCCGGCGGCGGCCAAAACGAATTGCCCGGCGCCGCGGCTGGCGATTTCCTGGCTCTCAGGATTGGCGTAGGCGAACAAGCCGCCGATGGGGAGAAGGAGAATGGCGCGCAGGCGCAGGCCGAGCCACGCGGCAACCAGGAGGCGCGCGGTTTCGCGAACGACGACTGCCGCGACGAGGATGAGAAAGAGGGCGAGGCCGCGCGGCCATCCGCTTGCGCCACTCATGGCGAACAGCACGAATACGAGCAGCGGGAAGAAGATGTGGACGCGGAGCTCAACACCCATCCAGCGGCCCAGCGGGATTGACCAACCGCGCATGGTTCGATTGTAGAGCGTAAAACCCCAAAACAAGCTTCCAGCTATCGGCTTTCAGCCTTCAGGTTCTTTTGCGGGAAGCAGGAGAGGGTTTTCGCGCGTTTCGGTGCGGCGGATGATCGCGCAGGGGCTAAAGCTCGCGATCATTTTGCCCCTATTTCGGCAGGACTAGAGTCATGTCCTAATACAAAACGGTTTTTGAAACACCCCGGTGAGGAGCGCGTCCGTTATGCTGGTTGGCGATGCGGATCATAGCGGGAACTCTGCGCTCGCGGACGCTAAGCGCGCCGGATGGGTTGAGTACGCGGCCCACGAGCGATCGCCTTCGCGAGACGCTCTTCAACGTGCTCGCGCCGAGGATTGAGGGCGCGGCTTTTCTGGATTTGTATGCGGGCTCGGGCGCGGTAGGGTTTGAGGCGCTGAGCCGCGGCGCCGGGAGAGTGACGTTTGTAGAGCGGGCGGCGCCAGCGCTGAAAGTTCTGCGCGGAAACCTGGAGCGGCTGGGGATCGAAGGAGGTGTGCGTGTACGTGCGGAGAGCGTGAGCGCCTTTTTGCGAGCTGCGGCGAAGGCCAGTCCAAAACCAGAACACTACGAAGTCGTGTTTCTCGATCCGCCGTACGACGCGGCAAAGGAGTATGCGTCCGCGCTGGGAATGATAGGCGGGGAGGCCTCAGGAATTCTGGCGGAGGGAGCGCTGGTAGTGGCGGAACACCGGCGTAATGAAGCACTTGGGGAGATCTACGGGTACCTGAAGCGGACTCGGGCGCTCAAGCAGGGCGATGCCGCATTGAGCTTCTATGAACGCGCGCTGTGATGAGAAGCCAAAGCGAGCCGATTCATGCACTTTCAGCTGTGAGCGGGGTCACTTTCAACTGCATTGACAGGGGAGGAAAGTAGATGAAAAATGGCGTGGCGAAGAATTTCGAGCCGATCCATGTGGTCTACGGAGGGAATGTGAAAAAGGTAGTGAGGTTGCAGGTTTTCGGAGCTTTGGTGGTTTTGGGGGCTGGTCTGTGGGTTGCGGCGTGCAAATCGGCGCCAGAGCTGACCCAAGCTCAGGCCCAGACTTTGATCCAGGCCAAATACGATCAAACTCCTGCCGCGCCATTCAACATCGCAGTGGACGATCGCGGCATGCAGCTGGGTGTTCGCGCAAACTACTGGCTGGGCACGAAGCGGTATCCGAACGGATACTGGGCCGACTTTCAACTCACCGACACGGGGAAGAAAGTAGTGAAGCTGCCCGGCGGGGGCGCCGTGATCCAATGGCGGCCGGAGAGCCCCACTGATTCGCGTTATGTGATTGTTGTCGTGCCCCTGGTGAGTAGCCGCCAGAAGACGCGGAGCCTGGGCGAAGTTCAGAGCCTGGGGGATAGCAGGACTGTCACATACTTCGAGGACGTGGACCTGAGCGGATTGCCGGATGGATTGCAGAACATCGCCCACGATCCGATGAACAAGTTGAGCACGCAGCGGGTTGCGACATTCGTGCTGACCAACGGAGCCTGGACCCTGCAGTCGATCGAATAGAGGCCCTATTGGGGCGGTGAGTTGCGCGGAACGGCCGGCGTCTCACCGCCCATCGTCCCAGCCACGTTCACGCTGGCCGCGGTAAAGACTCCATCCTTCAGAGCGCCTTCCACGCGCACCGTGTCTCCTACATGAATATCGGCGAGAGTCACAGGCTCGCGGCGCTCGCGAAACTCGGTGTTCTCGTCGGCGACGATCGTGTGAGGAGCGTTGTCGAGCGCACCGGTCAGGATGATCTTCGTGCCGTCGATGGCAGTGACCTTGCCCATAAGCCAGGTCTTGCCGAAGTTGGCTTCCATCTGGTGGATCTGCTCGACCGTTTGCGGGTCCATGAGTGCAACAAATCGTGCTGCAACGGTTTTGGTGGCGGCGTCGGTATCGCCCATGACGGAAATCACATCGCCCACCTTAATGTCGGAGGGCTTGATCTCCTCGGGCGGAGTGCCGTTGCCGGCGCCCATGCGGCGGGCTCCTTGCTCGCCCCCTTCGCCCTGCCCGCCTCCGGACCCGCGCATTCTGGCCTGGCGCTTGAAGATGTGCGTGTCGGAGGTGAGGTGGACGGTGTAGACATCGCTCTGATCGGTCTTAATGGTGTAGTGGTCAGTGGTTGCCTCAGTGACAGTTCCCATGAGCCCGCGCCCTATCATGCCGGCGACATACCCTCGGCCACCCCGCTCGCCGTAGCCGCCCGGTCGGTTTCCCGCACTCGGGCCGGCCGCCGGAGCAGAACCGGTGTCTTGTGCACAGGCTGCGGCGGTGAAAGCAAAGGCGAAGACAAATGCGGCTACAGGACAGACTTTCATCAGATCTCCCGAGCGGCTGAAGGACCGCCTACAAGGAATAGACGCGGGAGATGCGGAGGGGGACGACGCGGGAAATTGCGATCATTTATTGGCTGCGTTGCTGCTCGGCAAGAAGTTTCTGGAATGCAGGATTCTGTCTGATGGCGGTAAAGTGAACATCCTCAGCGACCTTCACGGGGTCTGCGAAACCGTCATTCAATGAGATTCGAAGATACTCGAGGGTCTGGCCGATCTGACCGGTTTGTGCGCAGGCCACTGCCATGAAATAGTCCATGGCGCCGCGCTCGCGAACCGGCGCCGGGCTTCCGAGAGTGGGATCGCCATTCTCTGCAAACACGTTGGGATCGAGCGCCATTGCCTGCTCAAAGGCCATCTGGCCCTGCGAGTACTTTTGCTGGGCGACCAGACTCGTGCCGAGATTCTTGTAGATACGAGCAAAATGCGGAGATATGCTGAGGGCCTTGCGGAACAAGCGGTCCGCGGTTCCGTAATCCTTCATGGATTCGTACAACGTAGCGAGGTTATTGAGGACTTTGGGATCGTCGGGGTTGACCTTGAGCGACTCCCGATAGCACCGGATGGCCTCCTTCGTGTTGAACATCATCTGGTAGGAGATACCCATCTTGTTCCAAATCTCCGCCGTCTTGATCGGCGCCGTTGCGTAGATTTTGATCGCGGTTTCGTAGCGCCGGTTCAATGCGACTGCATCACCGATTTCAACGACCGCAGCCTGAGCCGATTGAACGGCAGGCGGAAAGTCAGAGCTGGCTTGCAGAGCGGGTCTATCGAGGGCCTGGGCGCGCGCGTCGATCTGAAAGATCGGCGCGGCAGGCACACTGATAGCCACGATCAGCACAGAGTGACACAGAAATGGTGTGGGCCTTCGCATCGTTCCCCCGGAGAGCGAATCGAAGGGGCGATTCGGTACTCCCACCTTCCGATGCTTTGCAGCTCGATTACCAAGAATTAGATCATTAGACTTCTGCGAAGAAAAGCAATAAAAATGTAAAAAATGACGGAAGCGATGTGTCCGTCGGAGCCGGCAAGCCCGCAGGATAACCCGCCGCCGCAGTTATTGGCTGCGTTGCTGCTCGGCAAGAAGTTTCTGGAAGTCGGGGTTGCCATGCAGGCTGGCAAATTCGACGTCGGAGGCGACTTTCTTGCGCGTGGTGAAGCCCTCATCGAGGGCCATGCGGAGGTACTGGAGAGCGCAATCGACATAGCCGGCACGCGCGCAACCCGCCGCCATGTAATAGTTCATGGCTCCGCGTTCCTGGAGGGAAGATGGATCCTCGACGGTGGGACTATTGTGATCGGCAAAGATTTGCGGATCGATGGCGAGAGCCTGCTGATAAGCCTCCCAACCTTTGTTGTACTGGTGTTCCACCAGCAAATTGGTGCCGAAGTTCTTGAGAACCAGGGCGGATTGTGGGTCGATCTTGAGCGATTTCCTGTAATAGCGATCAGCCTGACCATATTCCTTGAGCGAGGCATAAACCGTTGCCAGGTTGTTCAGGACCTGAGGATCCCTGGGGTTGAGTTTCAGCGACTGCTTGTAGCAGCGCATGGCGTCTTTGGAGTTGAACATCATCTGATAGTCGATGCCCATCTTGTTCCAGATCGCGGCGGTTGTCAGAGGCGCTTTGGAATAGGCAGCAATGGCAGCCTGATAGCGCTGCCGGGCGGTGAGCGAGTCACCGATATCCTCGGCGGTGGGGATTTTGTGAAGCGGCGCGACCTGGGACGGAGCGGCGGTCGCGGCCGGGGGCGTTGCGACTGGAAGGGTGGACTGATCCGGAACTTGCTCGGATGGCGTCTGGGCGGGCATAAACCGCGGAACCGCCAGAGCAGCGGCGAAGAATGCCGCGATCGCGATCGAGCGGGTTGGGGCTGCCCGGAACATACTCCCTCCTGCCGGTGGCGCCAGGGGGCCAGGATTCACTTGAGTCCGTCCGCTGAGATTAAAGCACCAATACAAAGCAAATTCCAGCCCGGAGCAGTCACTTAGCGGTTAAACTCCGCTCCAAAGCGCAGAAAATAAATGTCGCTTTTCACAGGGCAGGCGCGTCTCTTTCTCGTAGCGATGTAACGGGCGGGATTGGTGTTTGCGGCCGCGAGGCCTCGCCGCAGTGAAGGAACGGGCGGCGGAAGCAGGCGGTTCATTTTATGAAAATGAACTAACACTCACCGCAGATTGGAGGGTGCGCCTTGAGTTCAACGACGATATCCGGACCGCGCTCGGAGGTTCTCAATCGTTTCAACGAGGTGCGGCGGGCCACGCTGGCTTTGTGCGCGCCGCTGACGCCAGAAGACATGATGGTGCAATCGTGTCCTGAGGCTTCGCCCGCCAAATGGCACCTGGCGCATACGACATGGTTCTTTGAGTCGTTTGTTCTCAAAGAGTTCCTGCCAGGCTACAGGCTATTCAACGCCGACTTTTCGTGGCTTTTCAACAGTTATTACGAGAGTTTTTCGGCGTTTCCGGAGAAAAGGCTACGGTCGTCGTTTTCGCGGCCAGGGATCGAGGAGGTCCTGCGCTATCGCGAGCATGTGGATGCTGCAATGGAGCGGTGGCTCGAGCACGAGCCGGACGACCACCCTGCGGACGGAGAGGTTTTGCGGAGGGTCGAGCTGGGCGCGAATCATGAGGAGCAGCACCAGGAGCTGCTGCTGACCGATATTCTGAATGCCTTCTTTACGAATCCGCTGAAGCCAAAATACAGGGAACAGGGAACAGGGAATAGCCCGCGGCCGGTCTCAGCCAAGTTTCGGGAGTTTGGGGGTGGGCTGAAAGAGGCGGGGCACGCGGGCGAGGGGTTCTGTTACGACAACGAGATGCCCCGGCATCGTGTCTGGCTGGAGCCGTATGCGCTTGCCGATCGACTGGTGACTTGCGGCGAATACGCGGAGTTCATGGCGGATGGCGGCTATCGCCGGGCGGAGTTGTGGCTTTCGGCCGGGTGGGATGCGGTAAAGGCCAATGGCTGGCGTGCGCCCCTCTACTGGACGGAGAAGGATGGCGCGTGGAGCGTGTTTACGCTGCGGGGAGAGTTCCCTCTGGAGAAGGTCGCGTCGATCCCGCTAAGTCAGATAAGTTTTTACGAGGCAGACGCTTACGCGCGGTGGGCTGGGCAGAGGCTGCCCACGGAATTCGAGTGGGAGGCGGCGGTGGAAGGCCAGCCGGTCGAAGGAAATCTGCTCGACTCCGATTTACTCATGCCAGCTTCCACAAATCTCGTCCAAAACCAGAACGGTACGAAGTACTACGGGGACCGTTGGGTGTGGACAAGCAGCGCGTACCTGGGCTACCCAGGGTTCCGGCCGCTGGAGGGAACGCTGGGAGAGTACAACGGCAAGTTCATGAGCGGGCAGATGGTCCTGCGCGGCGGATCGTGCGCGACGCCGAGGCGGCACATCCGCTCGAGCTACCGAAACTTCTTTTCCCCCGAGACAAGATGGCAGTTTTCCGGGATCAGGCTGGCGCGTTAAGAGCGCAGGCCGCATCCAACTGAGAGTCCATGACTGCAGCAGCTTCCCTTGCCCCAGTACTGCAACTTGACGAACGCGTCGCCACGGCAGTCCGCCAGGGACTCGCCTCGCACCCCAAACGGCTGCCTGCCTGGCTGTTCTACGACTGTGCGGGCTCGCGTCTCTTCGACGAGATCACGCGGCTGCCCGAGTATTACCTCACGCGCACAGAGCGCAGCATTCTGTCGGCGCACGCCGGCGAGATGATTGCCTGCGCGGCCAATGGTGCGCGCCTCCGCATAGCGGAACTGGGCGCGGGATCTGCGGACAAGACGCGCTTGTTGCTCAGGGCCGCAGTGGCGCGGCAGGGCGCGGTGCTCTACGAGCCGGTGGACGTGTCGGCGAGCGCGCTCGATGGAGCCAAACGCCGCATCGAGCGCGAGATTCGCAGCGTGATGGTGGCGCCGCGCGTGATGGACTACACGGATGGCGACGAAAGCAGGTTGCCCCTGGGCGCAATTTGCCGGGGCGAGCGGCGGCTGGTGCTCTATATCGGATCGAGCATCGGGAACTTTGAGCCGGAGCCGGCGATGAGGCTGCTGCGCCGCGTGCGCGCGGGACTCGAGCCGGGCGACGGGTTGTTGCTTGGTGTGGACCTCGAGAAAGACGAAGCAACGCTGCTGGCAGCGTACGACGACGCGGCAGGCGTGACGGCGGCGTTCAATCGCAATGTGCTGGTGCGGTTGAATCGCGAGCTGGACGCGGATTTCGACCCGGAAGCCTTCGCGCATCGCGCGGTGTGGAACCCAGACGCCTCGCGGATCGAGATGCACCTGGTGAGCCGCACGGAGCAGCAAGTGTGCATCGGCGCGCTCGAGTTGGAAGTCGAGTTCAGGGCGGGCGAGACGATTCACACGGAGAACAGCTACAAATACCGGCCGGGCCAGGCGGAAGCGCTGCTCCAGGAGACAGGATTTGAGCCGGTGTCAACGTGGACGGATGCGCGTGGGTGGTTTGCCGTGTGTTTGGGGCGGGCGGTCTGACTATTTTGCCGCCGGGATCCGCACCAGCAGAATGTCGTGACTCGCGAGTTCGAGCGTCATGTGGTCGGTGAGAGTGGTTTCCTTGCCGGTCCAGAGATCTTTGCCTTTGAGCGGGCCATGCAGGCCGAGCTTCGCCAGGCTCAAATAAAACGGATGCGTTGAATAGCGGTCGCTACCCGCGTTAACCACTGCGACGGCGAGCGCTCCGCCGGAAAGATGCCGCGCCCAGACGTCGACCTCACCCTCAGAATAGGCACGCATTGCTTCGCGGCCCAGGCGATCCTGATCGATGGCGATCACGTCGCGGTTGGTGAGGATGGAGCGAACCTCCGGCGTCATGTTGAGCAGGTCGTTGCCGGCCAGCAGCGGCGCGGCGAGCATAGCCCACATGGAAAAGTGAGTGCGGTTCTCGGCGAGCGTGAGGCGGCCGTTGCCCACCTCGAGCATGTCGGGATCGTTCCAGTGGCCGGGGCCCGCGTACCGGGCGAGGCCGGCCTGTTCGTTCAGGATGGAGTAGATACTCTGCCAGTTGGGCTGGATGTCGCCGGTGGTGCGCCACAGATTGGCGCCGACATTCGGACCCCACTCCCACACCGCGTCCCATCCGTATTGGCAGAGCGAGTAGACGATCGGACGGTCGGTGGACTTAAGCGCCTTGTTCATTTTTTCGTAAGCGGCGATCATCATTCGCATCTGCGCGGCCTTGTCGTCCGGCGCATGAGTGGCCATGACCGACTCGCGAAAACTGCACAGATCGTACTTGAGGTAGTCGACACCCCAGGAAGTGTAGAGCTCGGCGTCTTGGACCTCGTGATCGAGCGAGCCCTCAAAGCCGGCGCACGTTTTGGGTCCCGGTGAGGAGTAGATGCCGAGCTTGAGTCCTTTCGAGTGGACGTAATCGGCAAGCGCCTTCATGTCGGGGAATTTCGAGTTCGAGCTGAGGACGCCGTTCGCGTCGCGCTCGCCTTCCCATGTGTCGTCGATGTTGACGTAAATGTAGCCGGCATCTTTCATTCCGCTGGCAACGAGTTGATCGGCGGCGTTGCGAATGTCCTGGTCGGTGACACGCTGAGCGAAAAAGTTCCAACTGTTCCAACCCATGGGCGGGGTCCCCGACGACGGATTCTTGTCGTTGGGGTGGATGGGCGGAGTTTGCGCAGCCGGCGGTGGGGCATATCTTTGGAGGGGTTTCTTCGCGGTGTTGGGCGTGCTCTGCGCGACAGCGGTGAGGGAACTCAATGTAAGAACGGCGACCGACAGAACGGCAGAATGGCGCACGGCAAAAATCTCCTGAAAGACTTTTCGAGGGAAATCCTATGCTTCGCTTCCAATGTTCGGCAATGGTGCGGGCTCTTCGGGCCGCGCGGCGCGGTGGCGAGTGAGCAGGAAGTAAACCAGCGGCGTGATGACGAGCGAGAGGACCATGGAAATCGTAAGACCGCCGATAACGGCGATGGCCAGCGGCTGGAGCATTTGCGAACCGGCGCCGAGAGCGAAGGCCAACGGCAACATGCCGCAGACTGCGGCCAGCGCGGTCATGACGATGGGGCGAAGGCGGCGCTGCGCGGCGTTGAGCATGGCTTCGTGCGGGGGGGCGCCGTGAGCGCGGTAACGCTCATCGGCGTCGAGGAGGAGAATGCCGTTCTTGGCGACGATACCGATGACCATGATCAATCCCATGAAAGACGCGACGTTGAACGTGGAGTTGGTGACGAGGAGGGCCAGGATCACGCCGGAGATGGAGAGCACCGAAGAAGAAAGAATGGCGATGGGCGTGGGGAAGTTGCGGAATTCGGCAAGAAGCACGCCGAAAACCAGCGCGAGAGCGAGAACGAGCACGCGGAGCAGATCGCTGAAAGATTGTTGCTGCTGCTGGTAGGTGCCGCCGTACTCGACGCGAACGGACGCGGGAAGATGCAGGCCTTCGACCGCCTGTTGCACCTTCTGCATGACCCCGCCGAGGTTGGAGCCGTGGAGGTCGGCGGTAACTTCGACGAGCGGCTGTAGGTTTTCGCGCTGGATTTCGTTTTGCGGCGGCAACTGGTCGACCTGAGCCAGCGTGCCAAGCGACGCGGTGTGGCCGGAGGAGCTGCTGAAGACCGTGTCTTCAATGGCTGCGAGCGAAGTGCGGTGATCGGCGGAGAGACGAACGCGAATGTTGTAGGCGCGGCCGTTGGAGATGAGCGGGTTGGTGGTGATTCCGTCCAGGATGGATGTTGCATCGTCAGAGACTTCGGCGGGAGTGAAGCCCATGCGCGAAGCAACGATAGGGTCGACTTGAAAATTCGTCGCGGGTCCACTGATGGTGTTGTCGATGCCGTTTTCGACATCGACGACGCCGGGGATGTTCTTAATCGTGTCGCCCACGCGCGGGCCAAGCTGGCTGAGGAGCGAGGGGTCGGTCGAAAAGATTTTGATCTGGATCGCCTCCGGCGCGTTGGAGAGGTCGTTGATGTTGTCCTGCAAGACCTGGGTGAGCTGGATGTCGAGTTCCGGATGGGCGGATTTGATGCGGGCGCGGCCCTCATCCATGACCTTCCAAACGGAGCGGCTGCGTTTTGCCTTGAGCTTGACGGTGAAGTCGCCGCTGTTGGCCTCGGTGACCGCGGCGAGGCCCAACTGAAGGCCGGTGCGGCGCGAGGTATTCTCGACTTCGGGGATGGAGTGGAGGATGCGCGTTACGTCCTGGAGCACGCGGTTGGTCTCAGTCAGCGAGCTGCCTGCGGGCATGATGTAGTCGAGGATGAAGCCGCCCTCGTCCATGTCGGGGAGCAGATTGGTGCCGAGCAACTGATAGCCGCCCCAGGTGGCGAGCACGAGAAGCAGGCAGGCGATGCCGACGAGCCGAGGCTTTGCGATTGCCCACTCGAGAACGCGCCGGTGAACTCTGAGAACGCGCAAAAGCACGGGGCCGGGGTCGGGGTGACGCGCGGCGCGATTTAGGTCTTCACGAAGTAGAACGTAGCTGAGGCCCGGCGTCCATGTGAGCGCGAGGGCGAGCGAGGTGATGAGCGCGGCGGCCATAGTGATGGCGAGCGCTCGGAAAAAGACGCCGGTAACACCACTGACCGCGACGAGCGGGAGAAAGACCACCACGGGCGTTAGCGTTGAGCCGACCAGTGGGACGGTTAGCTCCTTGAGCGCCTTGCGAACGGCATCGGCGCGATGCTCGCCGTGATCGCGGTGCATCACGATGTTTTCGACCACAACAATCGCGTCGTCGATAAGGAGCCCGATCGCGGCGGCCATGCCGCCCAGCGTCATCAGGTTGAAGCTCTCGCCCATGAGCCACAGCGCGGCGATGGTGATGGCGATGGTGACAGGGATGACGAGGCCGGCGATGAGCGAGGAAGTCCAGTCGCGCAGAAAGAGAAAGAGGATGACGCAGGCGAGAGCAAGGCCGATGCAGATGGCGTCGCGCACGCTGGAGATCGAGTCGCGCACAAGCTGCGACTGATCGTAGAAGAGTTCGAGTTTGACGCCCGGAGGGAGCTTTTTCTGGAGGTCGGCAACTTGTTTGGCGACAGCGTCGGCCACGGCGACGGTGTTTGAGGAAGGCTGGCGCGTGATGCTGAGGAGCACGGCGCTTTTTCCGTTTGCTGTGACCGCGGTGTAGACGGGCATGGTCGATGGCTCGACCGTGGCGACGTCACTGAGGCGCACCGGAGCTCCGGCGGGTGTTGTTTTGACGACGAGCTGGCGCAGTCCGCCGAGGTCGTGGACTTGCGCGCCCACGAGACCGAGGATGAGCTGGTGGTCGGCTTCGTAGAGGCCGGGCGACTGGACGATGTTGGACGCATTGATGGCGTTGACAACGTCAGTGACGGTTACGCCGGTGGCCTGGAGCAAAGCGGTGTTGGGAATGACGGCAAATTCCGGCACCTGGCCGCCCTGGACGACGACGGTGCTGACGCCGTCGACGCGATTGAGCGGCGGCTTGAGGTTGTACGTGGCGATCTGCCAGAGCTGGGTTTCGGGAACGGTGTTGGAGGTGAGGCTGTAGCCGAGGATGGGGAAGGTGGCGAAGGTGAGGCGGTTGGTGGTGATGCGAGCCGTGTGCGGCAGCGTTTGCTGCACTTCGGCGAGCGCGGAGTCGACCAGCTGCCGCGAGAGGACCATGTCGACGTTCCAGTTGAAGAAGAGGTCGATTTCGGCCGAGCCGCGGCTGGTGGTCGAGCGGACGGAGGTGAGCCCCGGAACCGAGTTGACCGCGTTCTCGATGGGCTGCGTGATGGTGACTTCCATCTGCTCGACGGGCATGACGCCGTTGTCGACTCCGATGATGACGCGGGGGAAATTGGTGTCGGGAAAAACGGAGATCGGCACCCGAAAGGCAAGATAGATGCCGGCCACCGTGAGGATGGAGGCGAAAAAAAAGATGGTGCGCGTGGAGCGGGCGAGCCAAAAGGGCTTTTGCCTTTCGCCGGAAAGTTCGGCGGGCATCAGTCGTTTCCTCCGCCGGCAGCCGGAGCCGGACCGACCTGCACTTTTGTGCCTTCGTCGAGGCCGTAGGCGCCGCCGGTGATGACGAGATCGGAGCCGTCGACGCCGCTCGCGATCTGCACGTCAGTGCCGTCGTCAATGCCGAGTGTGACGGGCTTGCGATGCGCCTTGCCGTCACTGCCAACAACCATCACGGACTTTGTGCCGTCATCGGCGGTCACGATGGCGGAGTCGTGAACCTTCCATGCGCTCGGAACGGTGCGGCCAGTGATGGAAACCTTTACGGGTGCTCCCACCTTGAGCTTCCCGGCCATGTTGTCGATCCTGACCCAGACCTCGACGGTGGTCGAGCCGGGATCGAGTGCCGGGTTCACCATGGAAACTTTGGCGGGAACGGGATCGGCCAAACCAGGTACGTTGACGGTGGCGGCGTCGCCAATCTTCAGCTGCATCGCAAGGCTGTGCGCGATGTGTGTCTTGGCGAGGAGCGCGGACGTGTCCATCACGGTGATGAGCGGCGTTCCCGCAGCGGCGGTTTCGCCGGCGAACAACGAGCGGTCGGTGACGACTCCGTCGATGGGGCTGCGAATCTGAGAGTAGTTGACCAGCGCCTCGGCGCCCTGGTATTTGCCTTCAGCCGAGGTGAGCTGACCCTGCGCGGCTTTGAGTGCGGCTTCGCGGCTCACGCGTTCGACCGACTGGAGGTGTTTTTTCGCGCCGTCGTATGCGGCCTGAGCCTGCACGAGCGCGGCCTGCGCGGTATCGAGGTCGCGGCCCGGAATGGCGCCCTCGGCGAACAACTGCTTGCGGCTATTCACAATGCTCTGGTTCAGGTCGAGATTCGCCTTCGCCTGTGCGAGATCCGATTCGGCCTTGAGCGTGTCCTCAGGCACTTGCGCCTTGGTTTGGGTGGCATAGGCCGCCTGCGCCGCTTCGAGGGTTCCCTTGTTGTCCTTCGCGGCGGCCGCGAGATCAGCGTTTTCGAGCGTAACGAGCAGCTCGCCGGCCTTTACCTTTTGGCCGCGCTGGACGTAGAACTTTTTCACCGGAGCGGTGATCCGCGGCTCGATCGCGGCCTGCGCAATGGGCGCGAGGATGGCGTCCGCGCCGATCTGTTCGGAAATCGGCCCCTGCTCGGGGTGCGCGGCCTGAACGGTGACCTGCGCGGCAGGAGCGGGAGCGCTTTTGCATCCTGAAAAGAGCGCAAAAGGCAGCGCAGAAGCCAGTAGAACGCATTGGGCCAAGGACCACCGTGCCTTCTGCACCGTGTATTCGATCGTCGATTCGCTCATAAGCAGTTCACATCGTACCCGTGATCGTTTCCAGCGCGGCGCGCGCAGTTTCGTAGCGAACGCGCCCATCTTCGCGGGCGTTCTTCGCGGTCACATTGGTATTCTCCGCGTCTACCACTTCGAGCACCGTTGCCTCGCCGGCCGAGTAGCGCAATCTGGTGAGGCGAAGGCTCTCGGCTGCGTCGGCCACGCTTTGATCGAGCGAGGTCAGTTGATCGCGCGCGGCCTGGGCCTCGGAATAGGCTTCTTCGAGCTGGGCGATGGCGCGCCGCTGCATGTTGGTCAGGGCCACCTTTGCGGCGTCGCGGCGGATCTGGCTCTGCTTGACCTTGTTTTCGCTCGCCAGCCAGTCCCAGATAGGAAGATTCACGGTGAAGCTCGTCGAATAGCCAAGGTTGCGCGCCTTGATGCCGTCGGGAGTAAGGGGGCCGTTGACGGCAAATTGATTGGCATCGATGCCGTAGGTGAAGTTAAGACCGACACTGGGAAGCAGGGCGCCCCATGCGGCCTGCACATCGGCGTTGCCCGCGTTGACCGCGGCGAGCGCGCTCTTCAGCTCAGGATTGTTTTTAGCCGCGGCCTGCTCAACATCCTGCTGCGATGGCAGAGGCGTCGCGGCTTCAGGTGCACTGAGTGTGTACTGGGTGCGCGGATCGGGAAACAGCAGCACGCCCAGCTCGAGGCGAGCCTTTTCGGCGGCCACCCGCGCGTCATCCAGGTCGCGGATGCGCTGCTGCTCGGTCAATTGCGCTTTCAGCACGTCGGCGTGCGCGGCCTCACGGGCTTGCTCTCGCTCGGTAGTGAGCCCGGTGAAATCGGCCGCTTCATTGCGGGCTGTTTCGGCGGCCGCAAGCTTGTGGTCTGCGGCAAGGGAAGTGTAGAAAAGGCCAACAACCGCGGCAACAAGCCCACGGCGTGCAATTTCCTGCTCAGCGCTTGCCATTGCTGCCGCCGCGTCAGCCCGGCGCACGGCTGCCAGCCCGGTTACGCTGAGTGTTTCGTCAACAATACCCTGGGCCATGTACTCGCGGGGCCGCGCATCGTTTGAAACGAATCGCGGCAGAGGCGCCGAAGGCTCGCCTGCGTCGCCCTCGGTGTAGATCCCATTCGGCTGTGTGTAGATGTCCTGACCCAGAACGCGCGCGTTGGGCAGCAGGCCGGCGCGGACAATGGATTTGTCGAGACCGGCAGTGCGGCTGGCCGCGGTAGCCGCAGCGTACGCAGGCTCGCTCGCCTCGGCGAGTCGAATGGCGTCGTCCAGCGTGATGACAACGGGCTTGGCGCCAGAAGCATCGGCAGAAGCGGGATTGTCTGGCGCCTGTGAGTGAGCCACGGCGGCCGCGGCCAGCAGCACGACTGCAACCATAGCCTGCGCGCGGCGGCCGAGACAGCGCTGCCCAACGTTCCGCCAGGATTCTTCCCACGCATTCACACTCAAAAGCATACAAGCTGCGGCAGGTTTCTACTTGAATTGAAATGCCGGAATGGAGCCAGGCGGAAGCGCCAGACGCGCCAGGGAGGTCCGCAAGCAAGCCCCGGCCAGGTTGGGCGGGCAGCCGCAGAAAAATCGGGACGAATCGGGCGGGCTGTCCCCGGCCCGAGCCCGCTCTGCGATACTTGTCTGTTATGCCGATTGACGACCTGCAACTGGCCGCGCAGAAGATCGCGGGATTCCTGAATACGTTAAACAAACTAGGCGGAATGCGCTTGAAGTATCGCATTACTGCGGGCGATGGAGCGCGCGATCCGCAAGGGATCGAGGCGCGGCAGATCTACGTGGAGCTGGGCGGTCCCGACGTACCGCTCGTCATTCAGCACAACGGCGAATTGCTGCGCGCCCTTGAGACGCTGGCCGTGCAAATGTTGCGGCTGGACCACCACGAGCACGACCTGGTCAGCTTTGACGCAGCCAACTTCAAGGCCCTGCGCGCAGAGGAGCTGCGCATGGCCGCCGAGACCGCCGCCGAGAAAGTGCGTCAGACGGGAATGCCCTACAGCTTTCCGCCCATGAACAGCCGCGAGCGGCGGCTCCTGCACCTGGCGTGCCGAGGGCTGGAGGGCGTTGAGACGGCCAGCGTGGGCGAAGGGCCTAATCGCTTTCTCGTGGTCTATCCCGAAGGCAAAACCAACCTGCCCGTCGCGCCGCAGTTCAAGCCGCGCAGCTTCGGACGGCGATAAGCCAGCTCAAAACGCCTGCCAACCTGTGGCTATTTCTTTTTTGCCGCGGTAGCCTTTGCGGCTGCTCCACTGGCCGCCTGCTTTTTGCGCGATGATGTGCTCGGCAATGAGTTCGGGGCTCGCGAAGGCCGCAATCCGCCGCGCCGCCATGAAACAATGCGGGCTATGAGAAAAGCATCGCTTCTCCTTCTGCTCTTGGCAGTTTCGATTGCAGCAGCCGCGCAGAAGAGGCTGGTGCTGATTGACCAGGACGGCTCGGGGCCAGGCGGCTCAGACCAGATGGCCATGCTGGCGCTGCTGCAGGCGCCGAACGTCGAAGTGCTGGGCATCACGATCGTGACCGGCGACGCATGGCGCGACGAGGAGACGCAACACACGCTGCGCATGCTCGAGCTGACCGGACACGCCGATGTGCCGGTAGCGCGTGGCGCGGTTTTTCCGCTGGTTCGCACCCAGCAGGAGACGCAGCTCGAGGAGGCGCTCGACGGCAAGGTTGGTTGGCTGGGCGCATGGGGGCAGGTTCCCGCAGCAATGCTCGCGCCCGGAGCAACTCCATTTGTTCCGCACGGGCCTTACGAAATTCCGCCCATGCCGGAGGGCGCGCCCACTACGAAGCCGCTCAATGAAGACGCGGCGCACTTCCTCATCCGAGAGGTGCGAGCGCACCCGCACGAAGTGACAATCTATGCCGCGGGGCCGCTGACCAACATTGCTCTCGCTGTCCGGCTCGATCCTGAATTCGCGTCGCTGACCAAAGGGATCGTGATCATGGGCGGTGCGCTCAATCCGCAGACCACGGATCCTGAGTACGCCACCAATCCACGCCACGAGTTCAATTTCTGGTTCGATCCCGAGGCCGCCCACATTGTTTTGCGCGCCGATTGGCCCCGCATCGTAGCCACCACCGACGACGTCTCGATCAAAGCCTCGTTCACGCTTGAGATGCTCAACGAGATTTCGAAGTCGCAGTCACCCGCGGCGCGCTACATTGCCGCATGGAGCAAACGGCGCACCTACATGTGGGACGAGCTCGAAGCCTGCGCGTGGATCGATCCCGCGATCATCTCCAAGGAATTGCCGGTCTATATGGACGTGGACCTGAGTCACGGGCCGAGCTATGGAGATACGCTCACCTGGCCTGAGGCTTTGAAGCCGTCAACCGGCGTGCGCATCGTGCACGCGCAACTCGACCTCGATCTTGCGCGATTCCAGAAAGAGTTTGTGGACCTGATGACGCGTACGCCGTAACTGGCGGAGCCGGCTCTCGTCAGTCCGACTCGTGCGCGTCGCCTTCGCCGTGGTGATGACCGTATTTGCCGATGGCCTCGTTCAGGCGGTCGGGATCGACGGAGACCTGAACAACATCGAGCTCATGGCCGTCGAGATCGAGGATGAAGAGCCCCATGTGCTGTCCCTCAGGGCGCGAGAAGATCAGGGTTTGTTCGCCGCCGTGACGGCTCGTCTCACGAATCATCCTCTCCCATCCCTGGCCCAGTTTTTCCTCGACCATGCGGTTCAACTCTTCACCGTCAACGGGGCCGGAGAAATGCTCGAATGTGGCAACATGTACGCCAGCAACACCGCCTTGCGTAGCAGCGCCGGCGGCAAAGCTAACCAACCCGAGGAACGGAATGCGCATGGCGTGCACATGGTAGCGGGTCTCGATGGAATCGACCACGCCGTCGAAGCCGCCTTCGGCGCTGGATGCGCGAACGATCCAGGGAACAATAAGCAAAACGCAGAGCAGCGCGCTGCTGAGAGGGACGAAAAAGTGCCGGCTCATTGATCGCCACCTTTCTTGTTGGCCTTTTCATCGGTTTTGTCTTTGTCTTTGTGCTTGGTGCCCTTCTCCACGCCGCCCAGCGCGCCCAATCCGTTCAGTCCACTGAGTTCACCCAGTTGATCCATGCGAATGGGTCCGAGAATCAAAACGATGGTGAGCTCTTTGGGCTCGGCCGCCAGAACAAACAATCCGCGCGACTCGCCGTTCACCTGCTTTACCAGCACGTCGGTTGTCTCGCCGCTCTTGCGCTCCGCAGTGTGCACAATCGGCGACCACTCAGGAGTCGCGAAGGCCTGGCGCAGTTTTGCGACGTCGTCCATCGAGTACTGGCCTTCCTTGTCGAATTCGTAGCTGCGCACATAAATCCCGTCAAGGCCTTGAATCAACTGTTGGGCCGCAGCTTGGTCCTTGTCGTTCTTGTCCATGAACTTTGCCGCAAAGTCGAGCATGTTTTTGCCCAGCGTCACTTCGGTTACGTCAGAGGCGCGCGCTGCCAGTTCTTTTTCGAGTGGGGCCGGCAACATCAGCGGCGACGGAGACGTTGACGGCTGCGCGATCGCGGGTGCGGTCACCGCGGCGGCCGCCAGAATCATGGTTCCGAACCAGTTCCTCATGGGAGATTTCCTTTCTTACTGCTTGTTCCTGTCGTGCTCTTCAAGCTGCGTGTTTACCTGGTCGAGCGCGTGGCCCGTGATGCGCAGCGCGGTGAAGACCTGTTGCTTGGCTTCTTCACCTTTGCGGCGTTCGTTGGCGTAGTGACCCATGACGGCCCCGCCTGCCACCGCGCCCAGTAGAAGCGAAGCCGCGATCCGCTCGAACCAAACCATGCGACTCTGCCGCTGCGCGCGTTGCTGCCGTCGGCGCTCCAAAATCCTGCGCTTCAGGCTGGGCGGGGCTGGCCGGCGCTGCATCGCCTCGCTCAGCTCAAGTTCAAAGTCGTCCATCGGTTCAAACTCCACGCACGTACTCCTTCAAATGAACGGCCGCTTTGGCCCGCAGCAGCTTCAATCCTCGCTGCAGATTGCTTTTGACCGTGGCCAGCGGCGCGCCGAGCGAAGCCGCGATTTCTTCAGGCGACAGGTCCTCCTGGTAGCGAAGAACCAACGCCGCGCGCATCGCTTCGGGTAACGTTGCCAGCAGCCTCTCGACCCGCACGGCCAACGGCGAGTCCCTTTCCTCTGCCTGCGCGCCGTGGATTTCATCGAGCTCGACCCACTGGTCGATAGCACGCACACGACGGCGGCGCATGGCGTCGGTCGAGCGGCTTATGGCCACGCGGCGAAGCCAGAAGCATGCGTGCGCGGGACTTTCCATCCTGCTCAGATCTTTGTCCAAAGCCAGGAAAACATCCTGCGCGATTTCTTCTGCCAGTCCGCGGTCGCCGGTCATACGGAGCGCGAGCGAAAAGACCATGGACTGGTGCTCGTCGACGAGTTGTTCGAAGTCGGGCTGCCAGCCATTGACCATAAACTCGCTGCTACCTCCTAATCCGCGAGGGGACGCGGGGCGGGATGCAGAAAGTTACGAAATCGGGACGGAAAAGTTCAGGAGATCGCCGGGCCAGGCTGACCCCTGACCCCTGAAACCTGATCCCTGCCTTTAGGCCTACACTCGTCGGTATGAATCGGTGGGGATGGATTCTCGTTCTTCTGCTGGCGTGCGGGACGGCCCGGGCGCAGTGGGAGATTCAGAACTCCGCCACCACGGCCGATCTGCGCGGCATCGACAACGTGGGCTCGGGCGTGGCGTGGGCCTCGGGCACCAACGGCACCGTGCTGCGGACCGAAGACGGCGGATATTTGTGGCAGGCGTGCGCAGTTCCGCCGGGAGCGGAGCATCTCGACTTTCGCGGCATTCAGGCGTTCGACGCGGATACGGCGATTGTGATGTCAAGCGGGAAAGGCGATCTTTCGCGGCTCTACAAAACAACGGATGGGTGCCATACGTGGAAGCTGGTGTTTACGAATCCGGACAAGGATGGGTTTTGGGATGCGGTTTTGTACATCGCAGACTTTGATACAACATTCATTCTTGGAGATCCTATACGAGGGCAATTTCGGTTGTTCTCGCAGTCGGACGAAGACGATAAATTCTCGGATAACTGGAACGGACACCCGATTACTGCGGCTTCCGGCGCGGCAGCCTTTGCGGCAAGCAATTCTGTCCTAATTTATAACCTCGGTGATGGCATGTTCTCGTTCATCACTGGAGGGACAAAGCCTGAGATTATTCATGAGGAGCACGGAATCGACCAGGAAAAGGGGATGTTTTCAGAGTGGTCGCGGAGCGCGCTTCCCTTTGCGTCAGGACCAACGAGCGGCGCGTTCTCAATTGCCGCGAGACCATATGTCAAAAGCGAAGGCGGGGCAAAGCACGCGGTGGTGGTGGGAGGCGACTACCTCAGGCCCGACGATCCGGCGCAAACTGCCGCCTTCAGCAACGACTGGGGCTATACATGGTTCCGCGCCCAGACCCCGCCCCACGGCTACCGCTCCGCCGTGGCCTACGATGCCGACGCGAAGACATGGATCACTGCGGGCCCCAACGGCACGGACATCTCCACCGATGATGGGCGCAACTGGAGCGCGCTGCATCCCAACCTCGCGCTCCACGAAGCACCCGACGCCGACCGCGGCTGGAATGCGCTGTCACTTCCCTTCGTCGTCGGCCCGCACGGCCGCGTCGGCAAGCTGAACCCGCACGCGCTGGCGCCGCACTGATCCCTGACCCCTGATCTCTGTCGTTAAAACAGATCCGGAATGGCATTGAACGCGATCCGCGTGGGAGCGGCCTTGTAGGCGGTGAGCATGGCGGCCGGGGCGAGCGTGCTCATGCCGTACTTGTCGTTGATTTGGTCCATGGCGGCGTTGAGTCGCGTGCGGCTCTGCTCTTCTTCAAGGCCGTCGAAGAGCGCGAGCGTATGCAGGCGGTCGGGAACGAGGTTGTTCAGCTGGACGCCGACGAAATACGGATGTTCGTACTCGGCGCCCGAGGGGCGCGACTCCCACAGGCGGCGTAGCGCGGTGATCAGCGTCTGATTGTCCTGGCACTCGTGGAGCTTGATTTCTGCACGCCAGCCGCGCGCGGGCACACCGAAGCGCGAGACCGGCATGTTTTCGCTCCGCGGCACGGCGAATCCGATGGCAAGGCCTATATTGCTGGCCCAGAGTCCATGCGAACGCAGGCGCATGGCTGCCTTGTGCAGAAGCTTGTGGGCCACTGCCCAGGCTTTTTCGGCGGTGCGCATTTCGGGCGCGAGCACGTGCGAGTGGCTGATGGATTTCTGGTGCTCGAGCTCGCTCATCTCGAAGTCTTCGCCGCGCAGCCAGTGAAAGAGCCGCTCGCCCCACACCGATCCCCAGGTTTCGCCCGACTGCTCGCGACCGAGCGCGAGCAGATCGTCCATGGTGTGGATGCCTTTCTCGTTGAGCCGCTTTTCAGTGCGCGCGCCGATGCCCGGCAGGTCGCGCAGCGTGAGCTGGTGGAGTGCTTCGGGAAGAATGTCGAGCGGCAAAGCGACGAGGCCGTCGGGCTTTTCCATGTCGCTGGCAATTTTGGCGAGATAGCGATTGGTAGCGAGGCCGACGGAGCTGCGTAGCCATTCGCCGACACGCTCGCGGATGGTCTCTTTCACGCGGAGGCCGAGCTCAAGCGCGTTCAGCAGCGGGCGCTCGCGGCCCATGAGGCGGCAGGCCATCTCGTCGATGGAGCAGACGGCAGTGACGGGAACGCAGCTCTCGACAGCTTCGACGACGCGGTGGTGGTACTCGGTGTAGATCTCGTGGCGGCCTTCGACGAGAACGATGTCGGGGCACATGCGCTTGGCGTCGGCGACGATGGTGCCGGTGCGCACGCCGAATGCCTTGGCCTCGTAGCTGGCAGCGATGCAGCAGGTGGTGTCGGCCATCATGGGTACAACGCCGATGGGCCGGCCGCGAAGCTCGGGGCGGACCTGCTGCTCGACAGAGGCGAAGTAGGAGTTGAGATCGACGAAGAGCCAGTTGAGGAGAGGGCCCTGGGCGGAATCGGCAAGCGGTGCGGTGTTTGTATCCCGAGGGCGTTCCTCTGCGGAAAAGCTAAGGTTCGCAAGCTCCTCCGGCCACTCAACCGGGGTCGGCGAGGGGGGCGGATTGGGAAGAGCGGCCATCCACGTCTATTTTCGCCATCTATTCGCTAAAATGCAACCAAAATTCCCACGATGACTTTGGAAAGCACCAAGTTACGCGCAGGCATAGACTTTCGAGTGACAAATCCGTCAGAATCTAGAGACAAGTTCTCGTCGAAACACAACTGGGTTCGCGTTTCAGGGTCGAAGGACTCAAGGAGCGGTGATTAAAAATGCAAGCCTTGGCACATTGGATCGCGGAGAATGGAAGCATACTTGCCGTGCTGGTCACGGTGGGAGTAGCGGTGCTCCTTGTCTGCTGCCTGGAGTGCACGCACTGCCCGAAGAACAAGAAGGACGAGCTCTTCCATCGCCACGAAGTCTAGGGATAAGTGTGGGGCGGCTAGTTCCCGCCAGTAGCCGCCGATTCCGGCTTCAGCCAAGCCTCAAACTGCGCCAAAATCCGGGCGTGAAGGTGTGTCTGCACGTCGGGTCCAGAGATTGAGTGCGTCTTGCGCGGGTAAATTTGCAGGTCGTAGGGAACGCCGGCGTCGCTGAGTCTCTGCACAAACTGCACCACGTTTCCGATGTGCACGTTGTCGTCACCAGTTCCCTGCATCAGAAGAAGCCGGCCCTTGAGATTCGCCGCCGAATTAACAACAGAGAAATCGCGATAACTGCCGGGATCTTCGACGGGCAAGCCCAGGTATCGCTCGGTATAAACCGAATCATAATTGCGCCAGTCGGTGACTGGGGCGACGGCGACGCCGGCGCGGAAGCGGTCAGAGTGCGTCATGGCATAGAGCGTGAACGTGCCGCCCCAGCTCCAGCCCCACCAACCTAGGCGGTGAGGATCGAGCTGCGGGTATTTGGCGAGCACGTCGTCGATCACCGTCAACTGGTCTTCAAGCTGCACGGGGCCAAAGTTGCGATAAGCCGCCTGCGCGAAGGCACGCCCGCGGCTGCCCATTCCGCGATTGTCAGCGTGGAGCACGGCAAAGCCGTGTTGCGCGAGTAACTCGTCGAAGAGCAGGTTTCCGCTCCACTGGTTTACGACAACCTGGTCGTGCGGCCCGCCGTAGGGGTTGACGATGAGGGGCGTGCTGGATGGATTTGCGCCGTCTGGCGGCAGAAGCAACGTGGCATAGAGCGCGGTACCATCATGCGCCTTCACTTCGAACTGCTGCGGCGCGCGGAGATGATACGAGTCGAGCGCGTGCGTCTCCCAGAACACGCGGCACCGGCCTGCGACCGCGGACTTTGAGGGCGCCTGGCAAAGTCGCATTGACGGCGGTTGTATTCGTGTTGAGAATTTGTCGGAAAACGCTTCGCCATTGGGTGCAAACGTGGCTTGATGAAAGCCTGCGCCGGCACTTAACTGCCGGCGGTCACCGTCGAAATCAACCTGCCAAACCTGCTGCTCCAGCGGGTCGCCTTCATTCGACGCGTAGTTCACCACTTTGTTCGCGGGATCGACGTTGTAAACCTTACCGACTTCGAAGTCGCCGCTGGTTAGCTGCTTCACGAGTTTGGCATCGAACGAAAGAGGCTTGTTCTTGTCGTAGCTGTATAGATAGAGGTGAATGTGCCCGTCGCTCCAACCGGTGAGGACAATGGCTCCGTCGCCCACAGATACGTCGTAGTCCTCATCGAGGAATTTGTCGTCGGTGATTTCGAGCATCTGGCGAGTATCGCCATACTCGATGTCAGCAAAATCGAGCACGCGATGCTTGTGATCGCGGCTGAGGACTTCAACCCAGATAGTCTTGCGATCGACCCAGCCGATGCGCGGCACATAATCTTCGCCGTCATGCAATGGGACCTTCATCCAGGTTGTTTTTCCGCCCCGCGACGGCACCACGCCCACATGCACGCTGGGATTCGCGTCGCCCGGCTGCGGAAAGCGCTGCCAATCGACGGTGGCGTGATTAGGAATCCAGTCGGTGAGGGGATACTTCGGAACCCGGGATTCGTTCAGCTGCAGGTAGGCGAGGTTCTTTGAATCGGGCGACCAGAAATAGTTGCTGCGAGCATCGAGTTCTTCCTCGTAAACCCAATCGACTTCGCCATTGAGGATCTCCTGGCTGCCGGTGGAGGAATTTGGCGCAGGAGCAAGAGCAATCGTCGGTGAGCCCGGTTCGCGCAACGGGATGATGGACAAGCTGTGATCGCGGATAAAAGAGACGAATGCGCCGTCGGGAGAGAACTTGGGATCGTCGTTGGATAAAAGGTCCGAGAATCCGATTTCGACTCCGGTGCCGTTATGCAGGTCGTAAAGCCACAGGCGGCCATCGGAATCGAAGAGGATGTGCACCGAATCCGGAGCCCACACATAGCTGGCCAAACCGTAGCGCTGGCGATGATCGCGGTCGCGCTCTGAAGTTGTGCTTTCGTTCAACTCGCCCATTTTGCCGGCGCTCACCAGCACATGTGTTTTGCCGGTCGACGGATCGATATCCATCAGTTCTCCGCCGTCAAGATAGGTCAGATGTTTTCCATCGGGCGACCAGGTGAGCTGGTCAGGCGGCTCGCCGATGAGCGATCCATGAGCATAGATCGCGTCGACGGTCAGGGGTTTCTCAGGTGGCTGCGCGGCCACCGAAAGGGCTGCCAGCGCGAAGGCGGCAGCGGCCGGAAACAGGAAGGCGGCTTTTCGCGTCAAACGGCTTTCTCCTGAAGTGGGAATCCGGCCTGGAGCGCAGGAATTGAGGGAGAGTGGCCGGTAGTTCCGGAAGCATCAGTGTAAATCAAGGAGATTGACAGCCAATCCACCAACTCCGAGCGGCGATTTCCTCCGGGAATAAACTCTTGCCCCATGCCGGCAAAACCACGTACAGTCAGGAAATCCCCTGGGAGGAAAAAGCGTGGCGACAACGTACGATTTGGCCATCGCCGGCGGCGGCCTCGGCGGGGCAGCTCTGGCTATCAACATGGCGCAGCGGGGTGCCAAAGTGCTCGTGATCGAGCGCGAACGGCAATTCAAGGATCGTGTCCGCGGCGAAATGATGTTTCCGTGGGGCCATGCGGAGGTTCGGGCCCTGGGAGTCGCGGGACGCTTCGCCGAAGCCGGAGGGCACGAGATAGGCTTGGTGGATTCGTATGTAGCGAGCGACCTTGTGGCCCATCGCGAAGTAGTTTCCACAACGCCGCAGCAACTCCCTTGCCTGGCCTGCTATCACCCCGCGATGCAGGAGTCGCTCCTGAAAGGTGCGGCGGCATCGGGCGCCACGGTGCGGCGCGGCGCGGCAGTTCGCGAGGTGCGGCCGGGCGCACCGCCGGAGATGGTGATTGAGGAAGATGGCCGCTTTGAAACGATCTCTGCGCGGCTGGTGGTTGGGGCTGAGGGACGATCGTCCGTCGTGCGCTCTTCGGCGCGCTTCCCCGTCCTGCGCGATCCAGAAGACATGATGATTGCCGGTGTTCTGCTCGAAAATGTGCCCGCGGCGGACGACACCTGCCAGGCCATTTATAACTTCGCGTTGGGGCAGCTTGTTGTCGTCGCGCCGCAGGGCGGTGGACGCGTACGGATGTATCTGTGTTACCACGACGCAGCGCAGCCGCGGTTTCAGGGGCCTGGCGACCTGGCCAGATTTGTTGACGGCTGCAAGAAGACCGGCGCAAAGGCCGCGCTCTTTGAGGACGTGAGACAGGTTGGCCCGCTGGCAACCTTCAGTTGCGCGCACGGTTGGGTCGATCATCCGTACCGCGAGGGAGTAGCGCTCGTGGGCGACTCGGCCACGTCCAGCGATCCCACTCATGGGCAGGGCCTTTCGCTCACCTTGCGCGACGCCCGCGTGTTGCGCGATCACTTGATGCGCACCGATGATTGGAACGCCGCCGGCCATGCGTATGCCGACGAGCACGATGGCTATGCCGGCCGTCTGCACACGTTCCACCATTGGATTACCGCGATGTATCTCGCCACGGGAGCGAATGCCGATGCACGGCGCGCACGGGCCATGCCGCTCATCGCAGAAGATCCGAGCCGCCAGCCGGACTCGATCTTCTCCGGACCCGATCTGCCGGCGGATGAAGCGGCGAGGAAGCGCTTCTTCGGCGAAGACTGACGCCGCGCACTCGATGCGTTCGCGCGTTTCCACGGGTTCCTGAGCGGTTCAAGGCGAGACGGTGCCGTTTGTTGCCGTGTGGGTAGACGGTGTATGTTCCGCTGTATGCAATGGGCAACCGTTGAAGAGCGGCGCGCAATCGGCCAGGCGCGGCGCAAACAGGTGGGGCGGCACGAGCATGAGGCGCTCAAGCCCAAGGCGCGGCCGGCCCCGGCGCTGGAACTCGTGGCGCGATCGATGCGCGGACGGGTGCCAGATCTGATCGCGCTCAAGTACCGGATGATGGCAGAGTCGCCGTTCGGCTACTTTCGCGGCGCGGCGCCGGTGATGGCCGCGGACCTGGCGCAGCTTCCCTCGACAGGAATCGTGAGCCAACTGTGCGGTGACGCGCATGTGCGCAACCTCGGCGCCTATGCCGGCCCTGACGGGCGGCTGGTCTTCGACATCAACGACTTCGACGAGACCATTCGCGGGCCGTTCGAATGGGATTTGAAGCGCATGGCGGCCTCGCTCGTGTTGGCCGGGCGCGCGGCAGGTCACACAGACAATTCGGCGCGGAAGGCCGCAACAGCCTGCGTCGAGCGCTACGCCGAACAAATGCGCGCGTTCACGCGCATGCCTCAACTGGAGGTGAACCGCTTCCAGGTGCACCGCATCGACCTGGCCAAGCCGGTGCACACGGCGCTCAGCAAGGCGGAGCGCGCAACGCCGCAGCACACGATGGACCGGCTGACTGCGCCGGCTTCGTTGCGGGCCGGTTCGAAACGGAGATTCAAGGAATCGAAGCCGATGCTCACGCGCATCACCGGCGCGCGCGCCGCGGCAGTGCTGGCTTCTCTTGGACCTTACATAGAGATGCTGGAACCGCAGCGGCAACATCTGCTCACGTTCTACCGGCCGATGGACGTGGCGTTCAAGGTTGTTGGCACGGGATCGGTGGGGCTGCGCGCCTATTGCGTGTACATGGAAGGCAACGGACCCGGCGATCCACTATTCCTGCAAATCAAAGAGGAGGTTGCATCGGCGTATGCGGCGTATCTGCCGGATGCGCGACCCCCGGCGCACAACGGCCAGCGCGCGGCCGAAGGACAGAAGTACATGCAGATCCAAACCGATCCGTTTCTGGGCTGGACGCACATCGGCAACCGGCAGTACGTGGTGCGGCAATTGAACGACCACAAGGGATCGATCGACATCGGAGACTTGGCAGGCGCAAACCTGAAAGCATACGCAGAGGTGTGCGGTGAACTGCTGGCGCGGGGCCATGCGCGCTCAGGCGATCCTCAGGTGATCGCGGGCTACATCGGAACTGGCAACGCATTTGCCGAGGCAATAGCGGAATTCGGCATCGCATATGCCGACCAGACGGAGAAGGATTGGGAAGAGCTGAAGCGGTCGGGACGGGGGCGGACGAAGGTTTGAATGGAGTGCACGGCTATGAGCGGCGGTACACATCGTAGCCGTCAAGGTGCGCGGCGAGCGTGAAGTCTTCCATCAACAATTGCATTGTTGCGTCGCGGTCGGGCGTCGGGTCTGCGTTGATCTGCAGATCGCGCTTCACGATCAGCCAGCGAATATTGTTCGATTGAACGAGATCGGCTATCTGGGCGGGCGAATAGGGGTCGGTTGTCGGATCGAATAGCTGAACAGGAAAACGCGGGATGCGCCCGGTGACAAAGTAGAACGGCTCCTCGCCGGGAACGAGAATCAGCCCATCATCCTGAGGAATGTTGGCCTGCGCGTAGCGGAGGAGCTCGTCGAGCTCCGGCAAATACTGGCCGGGAGTGGCTAGACCGGCAAGCTGCGGGAAAGCGGAGTGCTGCACAGGGCCGTCTGGGAATTGCAAATAGGAGAGGCGCTCTTCGCTCGACGTATAGAAGCCTCCGCACACGAGAAGCGTGACGGAGATGAGCGCAGCGAGCGCGGGCACAAACCATCGCGCTGGCGCCCGGCGCGACAACAAGCGTTCGAGAAAAACAAGCAATTCAGCTACAAGCAGAACAAGCAACGGCCAGATTGCATAGGTTGAGCCCCAGAGCTGCTGCGACATGAATGTGCCGGTGATGGCCGCGAGAATGAGAAACGGAAACAGAGGGCGAATGGACGGTTTCCGCCGCAGTGAGAGGAGATTGGCGAATGCAAGCCCGACGGCGAGCACGAGCAACAGCGGCCAGAGGGAGAGGAGGCTGTCGCCGCGTGAGTCTGCATCGTCGTAGAGCAGCAGGGAGGCGAGTGTGACGACGAAAGGCGCGGCGAGCAGGGCGAAGGCGGCGATGCGCAGCCAGCTGAGTTGAGACCCCACCCCGCGCGCCAGAACAGAAGCGCGCCGAGAGCGTGGCGGCCAGTTCAAAAGAAGGACAGCGATGGCGACGCACGGAAGCGACCACAGTAGCGAAGGTTCGTGGTAGATGCCGAGCATGGTGGCAAGTCCGGGCAGGCGGCGCTGGCCTGCAAAACGGACGGTCCAATAGAGGTAATTGCCCAGGCCCGCGGTCCAATGGAGAGCGAGGACAGATGCGAGCAAAGTGAGCGCCGCGCCGCCCGTGATTCCAGGCAGGGCATTCTTCTCGGAGAGATTGACCCATCGATCCTGTGGACCAAATTTGGCGACAAGCCGTAGCGCGACGCCGCCGCCGATGGCCGCGACGAAAAACGGCAGCCCCATATTCTGTTTGAAAAACATCGGCAGGCAGATGGCGATGCCTGCCGCGCATCCGCGCGCGAGATCGGACCCGGGGGTCGACACATCGTCTTCTTCGGTGTCAGCCCGTTGCAGTAGCCAAAGCGCAACCAAAATCGAGAATGCGCAGTCGCCGTCGTACTCGGGAATGGGGACGATGCTGTAGATGCCCAGGAACGTGAGCGGCGCGGCGATCAGGAGCGTGACCGCCCATGCTGAAGCGATGCGCGTGCGGAGCGAGCGGAGCGCAATTCTCCATGTGATGACAGTGCCCAGCCCACCAACAAAAGCAGCGTAGAGAACGTGGTGGAAGTAGACGCGGCCCGCGAAGCGAATGATGGCGGCCTGTATGAGAAAGGTGAGCGGCGGATAGACAAATGGAAAATCGCGATAGGGCATTTGCCCGGCCGCGATGCGAGCGGCGCTGTCGAGGATATAGCTCAGGTCCCACAAGACGGCAACATGCGCGTTCTGCCAGAGCACGACGCACACCGTGCCCGCGAAGAGCGCGATGCCGGCCATCCAATCGCGCGGTAGCCAGCGATGTTCCGATTGTCGGGACTTGTGCGGAGAGGTTTCTGCTTTCACCATCCCCGACGATAGTAATAGCCGCAGTAGGGCATGGAGCAAAGCGCCATGATGAGCGCGATGAACCAACCCACCACGGTCCAGCCGAGGAAGATGTTCAGGATGAGGATTCCCGTGGCGTTATGCGTGTGCCGTAGCGCTGCAATGATCGCCGGTAGGAAATAAAGCACGCCACCAAAAATGAGGAAGTGCATAGAAGCCCCCGCATTGGTTCGATGAGTGTTACGCAGAGTGTACCGCAGAAGTTCCCTGTTTGCCTGATGTTCCAGATGCGGTGGGGCAGGCGCGGACCTATGGAGGGCCAGGGTTTTGCTTCAACCCGAAGATTGCAGGGTGCCCCGGTCGCCGGAGGATAAGAATCCCGTTGCGCGTCGGTTCAGGCGTCGCGTATACTCCGCGGGTCCCCCAAAATCCCCCAAGGAGCGCAACATGGGAAAGATCAATATAGGCCGTGTGATCCTGGGTGGCATCGTGGCCGGGATTGTCGCGGATATTCTGGGCTATCTGGTTGACGGCGTGTGGCTGGCGCAGCGTTGGAATGACGGAATGGCGCGCCTCGGGCATGAAAACTTGGCCACAGGCCAAATTGTCTGGTTCAACATCTTTGGCCTTGTGGGCGGGCTGTTCGCCGTCTGGTTCTACGCTGCCATACGGCCCCGCTTCGGTGCTGGAATCAAGACGGCGATTTGTGCCGGAGTGGCCGTCTGGTTTATTGGAACGCTGCTGCCGAATGCGTCGTTTATGTGGGCCGCGAAGCTGTTCCCGAATCATCTCACGCTCTATACGACCCTTGGAGCACTTGTTGAGGTCGTGGTGGGAACGGTTGCGGGAGCCGCGCTGTACAAGGAATCCTGAAGGCCCTTCTTCGGCAAGTGGTTTCCGGATCAATCAGTTAACGGCGGTACCACGCGGGCGCTCGCCTTGCGTCCGCGTGAAGCGCGATGACCATCCGTGCGCGGCCGTTGGATGGCAAGCAGGTAGTGTGTTCTAACCAAGCTGATGGCTCGCAAGGGGTTATTCGGCCGAGGGCACCCCGTATCCTTCTACAATGATTCGGTATGTCCACGCGAGTGCGATCGCACGCGAAGATTAACTTGGGGCTGTTCCTTGGCCCCCCGCGGCAGGACGGATTCCACGCGCTCGCGACCGTCTATCAAACTCTGGAAGTTCATGATGTCGTTACGGTTACGGCGAGGCTGGCCGATGCGACCGTCTTGCGGATGAGTACGAACGATCCGCGCGTGCCAACGGACGTGCGGAATACCGCCTGGAAGATGGTTTCCCTGGCTTTGGAGCAAATCGGCGTCGGGGCCGAGGTTGAAATTCATATCGATAAACTGCTTCCGGTGCAGGGCGGGCTAGGCGCGGGGTCGGGCAATGCGGTGGCGGCACTGGTGGGGCTGGGAAATGAGCTCGGGATCAGGGATCAGGGATCAGGGATCAGATTCACCCAACGGATGGAGCTTGCCTCCAAGGTCGGGTCAGATGTGCCGCTTTTTCTAATTGGTGGAACGGTGTTGGGAGTAGATCGCGGGCAGGAGGTGTATCCGCTGCCCGATGTCGAGCCGGTTTGGTGCTTGGTCGCCGTGCCCGAGGTCGGAATCTCGACTCCGCAAGCCTTTCGCGACTGGGACGCGCTCTGCGAGGCGGAAGGTTTGACCGCTGAGGCAGGTGCCGATAGACTAGAGAAGTTGAGCCGTGCCTATGCGAGCGCCTTTCGGGGAGAGATTCCCGAGGGCGGGTTGAGGGCAGGCTCCTCCGGTGTCTTCTCCGAGGGAGAAGACCTGGCCGGACCCCAAGAGTCCGCGCTTGTCCGCACCGGGATCACGAGCTGGATCGAGAACGACTTCGAGCGCGTTCTTTTTCCCAAGCATCCCTTCCTTGCCGACATCAAGCGCCTTCTTGAGGCTCCGGGCACACCGGAGGCAGCCCTCTATGCCTCTCTTTCGGGGTCCGGTTCGGCGCTCTACGGGTTGTATATGACCCGTGGAGATGCAGAAGCGGCGCAGGAACGGATTGGAAACCAGGTCCAGGGGCTGAGCGTGCGAACCATGCTGACGCGAACCCTGCCGCGAGCCGCATATTGGGGCCAGATGTTTGTGCAAGACAGCCTGTAGCCAGTAGCTCGTAGCCTTTAGCTCTATCTTGCGAGAACCGATTCTCAGGGTTTCGCACGAATCAGCTATGAGCTAATGGCTAAAAGCTACAAGCTGTTTTTCAACCGTTGACAGTCGTCCGTTGGGCAGGCGAGACTCTCGCTCGGCTGACGAGAAAATCACTGGGCGATCGTTCAATGGCAGGACAATGCCCTTTGGAGGCATTTATCCAGGTTCGAATCCTGGTCGCCCAGCCAGGAAAGCAGCTTTTAGCTTTCAGCTTTTTGTTGCGTGAATCGGATCGCTCGCTTCCGCACGAATGAGCTAACGGCTGAAAGCTGATAGCTCGTATTTGGAACGCAGCCATAGCCAACCAGCAATGGAGGTGCTCTTGCGATGGAAACGGGAACGTTGACGGTGACAGTGGAAGAGAACAAGCCAGGCGAACCGAACTTGGAGAAGCAGGACGGGGGCAAGAACTTACCCAAGGGCGGAGCCGGGGACGGCGCCAAGGGAAAGGACGCGAAGCAGACTCCCGCGCCGGAACGCAAGAAGCCCGCGAAGCTCAGCGAGGACAGGCGGTTCAAGCTTTTTTCCGGGACGGCGAATCCAGAACTCGCACGCAAAATCGCCGAGCACATTGGGGTGAAGGTGGGCGAGTCGAGGCTGCAGCGCTTTGCCGACGGCGAGATCTACTTCCAATCGCTCGAAAACGTGCGAGGCGTGGATGTTTTTGTGGTGCAGCCCACTTGCTATCCAGTGGACCAGCACCTGGTGGAGTTGCTGGTGATGATTGACGCGCTGAAGCGGGCCTCGGCGGCCAGGATCACGGTGGTGGTGCCCTACTACGGGTACGCCCGCCAGGATCGCAAGGACAAGCAGCGCGTTCCCATCAGCGCCAAGCTCATTGCCGACCTTCTCACCACCGCCGGCGCCAATCGCGCACTGTTTGTCGATCTGCACGCAGCGCAGATCCAGGGCTTCTTCAATATCCCTGTCGATCATCTTTTTGCCAGCCCCGTGCTGGTGAGCTACTTCAAAGAACTTAAGCTGCCCAACCTGACGGTGGTTTCGCCGGATGCGGGCGGCGTGGAGCGAGCGCGGTTTTTCGCACAAAAGATGGAAGTTCCGCTGGCCATCGTGGATAAGCGCCGCACCGATTTGAACGTGGCCGAGGTGATGAACGTCGTGGGCGACGTTGAGGGCCAGACCTGCCTCATCCTGGACGATATTGTCGATACGGCCGGCACCCTGGTGAAGACCGTCGACGCGCTTTATGCCAACGGCGCGGCCAGCGTGTATGCCTGCGCCAGCCATGCCGTGCTCTCCGGTCCGGCCATCGACCGCATCGCCAGCTCGCGGCTGGAACAACTGGTGGTGACAGACACGATTCCGTTGCGCGAGCCGGCTCAAAAGCTGGCCAAGATCAAAGTCCTTTCGATCGCCGGCCTGATCGGTTCAGCGGTTGAGAACATTCACCTGGAAACCAGCGTAAGTTCGCTGTTTAGCTGAGTTCACGGTTCTTCGTTCGTAGTTGTTAGGTGCGTTAGTCCTGCGAAATGAATTGAGCTGAGACCTGTGAGCGAAGAACCTTGAACTGCCGGCCTGGGGCCGGCCCAACAAAGGGAGCGGAACAAGATTCCGTGCCCGATTCTTGAAGAAACGAGAAAAAGGAAAATGCCTGAATTGGTTGTAGCGCAGCCCCGCGAGGGGAAGTTCAATAAGAACGCCGCACGCCGCGTGCGCGTCGCGGGCAAAATCCCGGGCGTACTGTACGGTCCGGGGCATAACCCAGTGGCGGTTGAGGTGGATCCCAAGCAGATTTCGCGAATCCTCCAATCAGAGGCCGGTCACAACACGATTTTCGATGTTGAAGTCGCGGGGCAGCCGGCGGCAAAAGCCATGATCGTGGACTGGCAGCGGGAGCCGATCAAGGACCGTCTGATTCACATCGACATGAAGCGGATTGCGCTGGACAAGGTCCTCCGCGTGCGTGTGCGCGTGAAGCTGCTGGGCATACCGGTGGGCGTGAAAACGGAGGGCGGCATCCTGGACCAGGTACTGCGCGAGGTCGAAATCGAATGCTTGCCCGCGGATATTCCGAGTCACATCGATGCGGATGTGAGCGCGCTGGAAATGCACCAGGTGATTCGAGTAAATGGCCTGCCGCATTCCGACAAGATCAAGTATCTGACCCCGGAAGATGCGACCGTGGCTCACGTCGTGCACATCCGCGAGGAAGTGGTTGCGGCGCCGGAGACGGCGGAGGGAGAGGCAGCGGCGGCAGCGCCGGGCGCGGTTCCTGCAGCGGGTGAGGCGGCAGCACCGGCCGAGCCTGAAGTCATCAAGAAGGGCAAGACAACAGAGGCCGAGGCGCCTGCGAAGAAGTAGACCTTGGCGGACGAAAGAGAAATCGGCCAGGCCGGCGAGCAGAAGACGCCCGCCGGGAGCATTCATCCTTCAGACCGGAGCGGGCCCTTTCTGGTTGTGGGGCTCGGCAACCCCGGTCTTGAGTATCTGTGGACCCCGCACAACGCGGGCTTCATGGCGATTGACCGCATCGCCCAGCAAGAGGGTGTTGTGGTCGGGAACCGGCGCTGCCGGGCCACAACGGCGACCTTGAGAATTGCAGGGCGGCAGGTGGTTCTGGCCAAGCCGGAGACGTTTATGAATCTGAGTGGCGCAGCAGTGGCTGCTCTGATTGACGGGTTTGATGCGGACCCGGCGCGGGACCTGCTCGTGATCTACGACGAGCTGGACCTCAGGCTGGGGACCTTCAAGATCAGGGAGCGCGGTTCGACTGCGGGGCACAACGGAGCCCGCAGCGTGACCGCAGCCCTGGGCACGGAAGAGTGGTTGCGCTTGCGCATTGGAGTTGGTTCGGATCTGCCTCCGGAAGCGATTGCGGCAGGTGGAGGCAAGCGGCAGGGCAAGGATTATTTGCTCTCGCCGATGCGCAAGTCGGATCTGGCGCTGCTGGACGAGGTGCTGGACCGGGTGGCGACGGCCACGCGGCGCGTTCTCGAGCTGGGACCGGCGGCAGCGATGAATGAATTCAATCGAAGGGAACTGGGAATGGGGATCGGGGATCAGGAAGACTAGCTACCGCGAAGAACGAGCCGGCCGCTGTTCACTGATCACGGTTCTCTGCCAAATGTGAGGAATACCGATGTCGCGTTTGTATGAGGTGATGTTCATTATCCGTCCCGATGTGGACGACGAGGAAGCCGAGAAGCTGATTACGGGCTTCTCTTCCACGGTGAGTGCCGGGGGCGGCCAAGTGAAGTCGGTGGAGAAGATGGGCCGCCGCAAGCTTGCCTACATGGTGCGCAAGTTCAACGACGGCAACTATGTGCTGCTGACCATCGAGGCCGGCGGCCCCGTGGTGCTGGAGCTGGAACGCAGGCTGCGTGTCACCGAGCCGGTGATCAAGTTCATCACCGTGCGCGTCGACAAGGAAGCGAAGCGGCTGGCGAAGGTGAAGGCGTTGCGCGGCACACGCCGCAAGGCGAACGAGGGTGCGCCGGCGGAAGCAGCGCCAGCAGAGCCGGGCGCGCCGGTGCAGGCCAGCGCGTAAAGACAGGGAACGAGGGACCAAGGGAACAAGGGACAAAGATACGATCGCGCTGATCGTTCTGCCTTTCCTGATCCTGGTTGCAAAAGAGATTCTCCGGCTGTGCCGGAACAACTAAATGGAATGAGGAAACAAGATGGCTGAAGAGACCCAAGCAAAAGCGCCCGCAGCGGCGGACGCACCCCAAGGCGCATCGGGCCCGGGCGCAGGCCCGCGAAGCGGACCTCGTGGCGCTGGCGGACCGGGCGGCCGGGGAAAGTTCTTCCGGCGGAAGAAGGTGTGCAAGTTCTGCACGGAGAAAATCGATGCGATTCCTTATCGCGACGTGCGGATGCTGCAGCAGTTTGTGGCGGAGCGCGGCAAGATCGTTCCGCGGCGCCTGTCCGGCGTTTGCACAACGCACCAGCGCCGCCTTTCGCGCGCCATCAAGCAGGCGCGGAATATCGCTCTGCTGCCGTTTGCGACCAGGCATTGATTGCGGCTTGCGGAGCCGAATGAGAATTCTGCGCGGTACCGCTGGCAACTGGCCCTCTTGTCCGAAGGATGAGAGCGCCCAAGGCATCCAGGGCCGCGACCTTGAGATTTGGAGAGTTTCCCATGGAAGTAATTCTGAAAGAAGATGTAGCCGATCTGGGCTTTCGCGGAGAAGTGGTGAAGGTGGCCGACGGCTACGCGCGCAACTATCTGCTGCCGCGCAAGCTGGCGATGCAGGCCACCGCGGCCAACAAGGCCGTGATTGAACAGATGAAGGCCGCTGCCGCGCGGCGCTCGGCCAGCGAGAAGGCACAGGCCGAGGAACTGGCAACCCAGCTCGAGCCGCTCGTGCTGAACTTCACACGCAAGGTCGGCGAAGCGGGCCACCTGTTTGGCTCAGTCACGTCGGCCGACATTGCCGCGGAACTGGCTGCGCAGGGCCATGAGGTGGATCGGCGCAAGATTCAACTGGGCGATCCGCTCAAGAGCGTGGGCGACTTCAAGGTTGCAGTCAAGCTGCATCGAGAAGTGACCGCGCGCGTGACGGTAAAGGTTCAGGCGGAAGAGACCGAGGAAGAGAAAGCCGCGGCCGAAGCAGCGCCTGCTGCCGAAGTCGTCGAAGAAGAGACGCCAGCCGCGGAGTAGGCGGCCTCTCAAGACGGGCAATAGCACAACGGCCGTGTCCCTTGACGCGGCCTGCACTCCTCACTCGTCCTGCTCAAAAATCAGGATGAGAACAGCGAGCCTGAAGCCGCGCGAATGGGCGCGAGGCGGCTGCGGCGCCGCACGGGCTGCATTCCCGGGGAACCAAGGAGACTGGCGAGCTCGCGCAGCTCGGCGCGGATTTGGCCGATGGCAGCGGCGACAGCGTCGGTCCGCTTGGTTTGCCCGGAAGCGAGCGGCAAGCTGGGCTGCGCATGCAGATGGGGGCTCCGGTTAGGGCGCCGCAGAGCTTGCTCAAGAACCGTCCGCGCTCCTGATAGTGTGTAGCCCTCGGCATGGACGAGGCGCTTGATCTCCAGAGCCGTCTCCACGTCGCGACGTCGGTAGAGCCGCTGGCCGGTTCCACTCTTGTTCGGCTTCAGCTGCGGAAATTGCGACTCCCAGAAACGCAGAACGTAAGTTTCAACGCCGCACAGTTCGGCGACGTCTCCAATTTTGAAGTAAAGGCGATCCGGGATAGGCGGTGGCTCGTATGCGCGCTTGCGATTGAGTTGAGTAGCCATAATTTTCGGCGAGGAAAACCTCATCGAACGGGGATATACGTGCACTCTAGACGCAGTATAGGGCACGTCTTTTCGAGTTTGTGAAGCAAAATCGCGCGAGGTATCTAACTTTACAGAGGAAAAACCCGGCGAATCGCAGACCGATCAGGGGAATGGCGCATTCCGGTCCTTACTGCTTCTTGAGTACCGCCGCCGACTGCTCGTCTTCCAAGATCGTCGTTTCGAGCTTGCGGAAGTCAGCGGCCCGCGAAGCGGGAATCTCCACCTGATGCACCGAATAAACGCGCTCGTAGTGCAGCACGTTGTTCTTGACAGTGACTTCAGTGTGGTAGCTGGCAAAATCCATGTCCACAGCGACCGGGTCGGGCAATTCGTCCACAACGTAACCGTCGGGAAGCGCGATGTCGAAGCTCGAGTGCCAGCGGCCGGTGGCGTCGAGGTCAATGGGCACCGTGCGCGGCTTATCGTCAAACCGCATCGCCATCGAGCCAACCACCCGGGGACGCACCAACAACAGGGGTCCAGCGGTGTGCGCGTACTGGTGCTCGGTCACTGTGTAGTGGAATTCGATAGGCTTGTCAAGCGCATCGGGCTCGACAAACTTGAACGAATCGAGCACCACGCCGGGCAGATCGTGCGACACCATAGTCTCCCATGCGTCGTGCCGCTCCTTTTCATCGCTGTATTTGAGGAACATGCGCAGATCGGCGCCCTTGGGCCCGAAGTGCGAACTATCAACGGAGCCCGTCAGAGTGCCATCTGTATCGAGCGTGAACTTGCCGGTGGCGTCGGTTCCGTTGGCGGTGGGATCGAGCACGGGCAGTGCGATCACCTGACTCGAAGCTCCCGCGGCCAGCAGCGCATAGCTGCCTTGCAATTCCGATGGCAGATTGCCCACAGGCGTGCGCTCGTCTGTGGGATCGAAAATGAGGTAACGGCTGCCATCGGCGACTGTAACCACGGCCATCAGCTTCGGATCCTTGACGTCAGCCGGGATCAGGATGGCCGTGATCATGTGGTCGCCAACGAGAGATGGCACTTTAGGATCAATCAACCCCCGGCGCGAATCCACCGGCACGTAGAATGCCTTGATCCCCGCCACCTGGAGCATGGAGATGAGAAGAGTCGTCTTGTCTTTGCAATCCCCGTAGCGGTTATGGAAGATGTCGGCTGCGTGATTGGCTTGTAGTCCGCCGATTCCGCGGGCAACGACGAAATAACGGACATTCTTCTGGATGTAAGAGGTGATGGCGGCAAGTTTGGCATAAAAATCCGGCGCGCCGGCAATCAGCTCCTGAGTTTTGGTGGTGATCTCCGGTGAAGGATCGGGACGATCGGCTTCGAGCTTGGTCGTCCATTCGCCAAGCGCCTGCCACTCTTTGTCGATCCCCGCGACTGCGGCGTCGCCCCACTGCACCGTCACGCGCGCATCAAGCGCACTCGAATCCGGCCTCGAGGGCACATCACGCAGCATAAGCTGGTGCTCATCCTTCACCTCCCAGCGCCAGTGATTGGATCCCAACTGCACCGGCTTGACCGGATCCTGGTTGTGCCACGATTCCGAGTACGATCGGCCCTCGGGAAGGTCTACCTCCAGTGCCTCCAAAACCACGGGCAAGCCATATTGGATTTGCCAGCTCTTTTCCTGAATGTAAGGCTTGAGCATCTCTTCTGATTCGCAGATCAGCGTTGCGCCGACGTCTGCGGCAGGCGGACGCACCACGCGCGCCCGCTCAGTCGACAGCATGATAGGGATGTTGGTGTCACCCAGATCGGCGAAATCGGTGTCCTTGGCCTGGAATGTCTTGCCATCCGCGGTGAGTGTCCACTCGCGAAAGTAATTGATCTTCTCGTCCACGTCGTAGCTGACCCTGCAGGAAATATCGCGACCCTGGGGCTTGAGGATGCGGATGGCTTCGCGTTCCCGCTCCGTTGCGCGGCCTAGCGTGTCGACGGTTTCAACGTACTCATCGAAGAGAATCACGTCGGCGGCATCATCCACATAGGCCGGGGTGGGCGTCTTTGCAGCTTCCAGTCCCCAGTCTGGAACGGGACTGTCCTTGCCAAACAGGCCGGCGCCCGCGGGCAGAGCAGCGCAAGCGAGGATTGCACCTGCAAACACGCAGGCCAGAAATGATCGCGAATAGAGCCCGTGATTCATAAGTCAGTTTCCTTTCGCCGCGACCGGCCGGCTCAACAGAATTTGTTGTTGATCGGCCAGGGCCAGCCGGAGATAGAAATTGTGGAGATCGCCGTAATCTTCAGGTTTGAGCAACGTGAAGGTGCGGGCAAAAACTCGCGTGACCTCGACCGAATCTTCTTTGACGGCGGAGTTGATCCGCATCTGTGCAATTCCCGTCCAGTTCACTTCCGGGGTACGCGGAGCGCTTTCAACCGTATAACCCGGCGGCAGATGGTAGACCACATCATCGCTTTCCATCTCCGGGAAATGAACGTCGACCGGCGTGGTGCGCTTGTCCTGAGAAACAAATGGATGTTTTGCGCGCGTCTCGAAAAACAGGCCGGGCAGAATGAGGCGCTTGCCGGTCGCCGTTCCGATCATGCCGCTGAGGTTGACGATCGCAGTCAGGTTCGACTCATCATCCTCAAGCTGCGCGAAGTGGTCGAAGTCAACGTCGATCCCGTCTGGCAGATCGTTTACAAGATATTCCTTGAATTCTTTCTTCAATTCCCCCACATCGTTCTGGAGAGCCTGCTGGCGCCAGTAGAGAGCCGGGGCGCCGCTCAAAACAATCCGTGCCGTTCCCCTGGCATTGCTGGCGGCATCGACGGTGAGGTCAGCGGTGCGTGCAACGGTATTGTCTTTGTAGTCGAATTCGGGCGTCTCAATTTCGGCCGGGCCGGAATCGGATTCGCGGAATCCCGTGGCCAGCGTATGCGCCCAATGCAGGCTGCCAAAGGGCGCCACCTTCTGCGCAGGATCGACGAAGATGTCCTTGCCGCCAATGTTGACGATGGCGATATAGTCATCCAGTTGGTCGAAGTCGAGGTAGTCATAGTCAAACAGGGCCAGGTTGCGATCGACTATTTGCGCAGGCCATGCTTTAAGCCCTGCGGCACGCGCCAGCGCCACATAAATCAGAGCAATCGCATTGCCGGGACCGGACTGATTCTTCCAAATGTCGTCGACGCTGTGAATCTCCTTGAGCTTCTCCTTCTTGCGCTCGGCCTGGGATTTCACGCGGCTCCAGTCAGTGTTATCGAGTTTCATCACTGCGGCGTAGATTTTGCGAGCTTTCTGCTCGTCAGTGTCCTCGGAGTTGACGAGTCCCGCAGCCGCTTTCTTGATTGTGTTTGATATGTGAAGAAAGTTTTCGTTGCCGAGGTTCCAGATCTTGCTTTCGCTATCCCAGAAATCCCGTGCGTTCCTGGCGTAGGTGAAGTAGAACTGGACACGCCACCTGATCGTGTTGATAGGCGGCATCCAGTCTTCATCGGGAATCGGCGGGACATCGATGAGGTCGATCGTGAAATCGTGGCCGACGGTTTGTATCGCGATGGGAGCGTTAAACGGCATCGGCGCCGCCATCAGGCGGTCGAGAATCCTGCCATATTCGTTTACGTAGGTGCCCTCGAGCGAGCCGGGTTGGAAATCAAAGTGTTCCTTGCGAACGAAATATGGGCACTGGAGCAGCCAGCGCGGGGCTGGAACCCCATGACTGAACTTGATTTGCAGCCGGTACTCGACAATGCTTCCCACTTCAACACTGGGCAGGGTGAAGACGAGAGTGTCTTTCTGGTAGTACTTGCTCTTGAAATCCACTAAGTCTTCAGGCTTGACGGCAAGCGGAATCACAGTGCCGTCTGAGTGGATGGTTCTGGCTTCTACCTTTTCCACCTTTGTGTAGCCCCGCTCGAATGGAATCTGGACGGTTGCCAGTTCCTTGCCTTTTTCGGTAAGCACCTTGATCCGGGAGTAGTACGACCGCAATTGTTGAGGGAAATCTGTGGTCTCTTCGCGATAGAGATACACCGCGTCCGCTCCCGGAGCCTTGGGGTCGGAGGTCATTTTGAGTTCGTCATCGGTGGGCGCCTGAAACTGGGAATGGATCGCGACAGGCGATGCAATTGCAACGAGAAGGAACAGGCACGCCAAAAAGGATTGATGATGTCGCATGAGTGAGACCCTTGCCTTTTAATCCAGAGAATTACGGTGTAAAGCGCTCAGTCGGATCTGTTTCTTGCAATGAAGGAAACCTGGCCCCCAACGCCAACAGGTCAGGGAGCCCGGATACCTCCTGAAAAGGGATCAGCGCTCGCATCAGTTTCCCTTTACACCCACTGGTCCGGGCGCTGCCGGAGCCATATGCACCACCAGTTGCTCCTGGTCAGCGGCAGCCACCTTCTGATAGAACCCGCGCAGATCCTGATACTCATCGGCCTTCAGGAGAGTGAACCCAACCGATAGCGTTTGGCCGATGGTGATCTGGCCGGGTTGCACAACGCTCTTGGCAACCAGAACCGCGTGGCTGGGCCAGGGGATGTTGGCATCCTGAGGCGCGCCCTCGATGGTTGCTGCATCAGGAAGGTGATAAGTGATTTCATCAGTCACGCGATCGCCGTAGTGCATATCGACCGGCTCAAGACGCTTCTCCTCGTTGACAAAGGGCACGTGACCCGCGGTCTCAAAGAAGAACCCAGGCAGGATCAAACGCTTGGCCGTCGCCGCGCCGAGCGTTCCCTTGAGGTTGATCACCGCCATCAGGTTTGTGTAGGGATCACTCATCGATAGGAAGTGGTCGACGTGCGCTTCCACGCCTTGGGGCACGAGGCCTTCGAGTTCATGGTCGAACTGTTTCTTCACTTCCGCGTCATCGTTGCGCAGGGCCATCTGCCGCCAGTGCAGCGCCTTCTGCCCGGTCATGATGTAGTTGATGCGGCCGGTGATCCCGCCCTGCGCGTCGAGATAAATATCTCCCAGTCGCGTCGTGACGTTGCCCAGGTACGACTGCATCGGGGTGGTAACGAAGGCGCCGCCCTGCGCGCCTTCGCCGATTCCTGCAGCATCGGAATGGCGCCAGCTCACCGTCTGGAACGGGCACATCTTCTCGCCGGGATCGAGGAGGATCTCCTTGCCGCCGGTGCTCAAGTCGACGAGCGTTGAATCGAGCTGATCGAGGCTCATGTAAGCGGGGTCGAAAATGTTGCGGTCGCGATCGACGACTCGAACGGCGTACGCAGTAAGTCCCGCGGCTCGCAACATGGCCAGGTAGAGCATGGCAATGTCATCGCCCGACCCGCCCTTCTGCGACCAGGTGTCTTCGGCACGCTTGGCCGCTTTGATCTTCAGCTCCTTCATCTCCGAAGCGGTTTTAACGCGAGAGAAGTCGGTATTGTCCAGTGCCTGCACGGCATCGTAGAGCTTCTTTGCCTTGTCGAGATCCGAATCAGTGGGCGCAATCAAGCCGCTCACTGTATTTGCGATGTCTTTCGAGGGCTCGGCAAACTTGTCGACGTCTTTCGACCAGAGCTTGACTTCGCCTTGCCAGAACGCGGCGGCGTCGCGGGCATAGCTATAGTAGAAGTTCACCCTGTAAAGCAAGCTCTCGATGGGCGGCATCCACTCCTCGTCAGGAGACGGAGGAATGTTGTTCACATCCACGCTGTAGCTGCCATTCACGCTCGTGTTGATGGTGACGCCCTGCGGCAAACGGCTCCACCAAATGAGGGCGTTGGCAGCGCGCCCACGGCTGTCTGTAAGGTACATGCTGGTGTCAGTTCCAGGAGTTCCGTTGGGCATGAACGCCTTGAATGGCGTGAATGAGTAATGCGCCTGATGAACAAAATACTTTCCCTGGAGCTGCCATAGCGGCGACGAGAATAGATTATCGTCGTATCGAATCTCATAGCTGTACTCGAGAATGCTCCCAACCGTGACATCGGGCAGGCTGAAGACCTTCCTGGCGATCTGCTGGTCGCTGGTCTTTGAGACCGTGAGGTCTTCAGGCTTGACGGTGAGCGGAATGATAGTCCCGTCAGGATGAATGGTCCGGCCCTTGATGCCGGAGACTTTGAAGGTCCCCCTGAGGTAGGGAAGCTCGACCGTCGCCAACTCTTTGCCTTTTTCCGTGAGTACCTTGATCCTCTTGTAGGTGCTCTTGTAGTGCATAGGATCGTTGGCAACCTCTTCGATGTTGAGGTAGACAGCATCCGCACCGGGAGCCATGGGATCGGCGGTCATCTTTAGCTCGTCTGCCGTAGGCTGCCGGAACTGTGCGCGAAGCAAGACTGGCGGCTGCGCGGCGAGGAACAGAACCGCCCCACAAAGGAGGATAAGTTTTCGCATGAAAGTGGCCCCTGGAACTGAAAGTGCGACTATTCTACGACGAATTCGCAAAATCGTGTGTGTTCTTGCTTTCAGGCAAGGTAACAACTTCGCCCCGCCCTAGTGACTTTAGTTTGGTGCTCTGCAAGAGTGCGATCAAGGAGCAAGTTGTGGCGCCGGCAGGTCACTTCGGTTTAGGCGAGGCCGAGACAGAGAGCACCATCTGCCCCTGGTCGGCGGCGGCGACCTTCTGGTAAAAACCGCGCAAGTCCTGATATTCCTCGGGCTTAGCCATGGTAAACGCCCTCGCCAGAACGCGAGCGATCGTGATCTGGCCAGAGTCTGATTTGGTTTTGACAATGTATAACGCGTGATTCTCCCACGAAACCTTTGCATCCTGAGGGGCGCCCTCGATGGTCACGCCTTGAGGCAAGTCATAGATCAACTGGTCACTGATCTCGCTGGCGAATTGCATATCGACGGGCTCCTGCCGCTTCTCCTGGTCGACGAATGGCTCGTGTTCGCGCGTCTCAAAGAAGAATCCGGGCAAGATGAGGCGCTTTGCGGTCCCCGCGCCGGGGGTACCGCTGACTTTGACGACGGCCATCAAAAGGCTGTCAGGCTGATCCAAGCCGAGGAAATGATCGACGTGTGCCTCGACACCCTGGGGCACGATCTCTTCCAGGCTGCTGTCGAATTGCTTCTTCAGCTCGACCGGGTCGACTTCAAGGGCCCATTGCCGCCAGATGAGAGCCTCCTGGCCGGTCATGACGATCTGCAGCGTGCCGGTGATGGCGCCGTGCGGATCGATGGCGATTTCGCCGGTGCGTTTGATTGTGTTCGATCCGAAAGTCTGTAACGGCGTCTCAGCACGGCCAGGCCCGCCGACGCTCTGGCGGAGCCCCTCGGCGCCGGAGTGACGCCAGTTCACAGTCCCAAAGGGGCACATTTTCTCGCCTGGATCGAGAAGGATCTCCTTGCCGCCGGTGCTCAGGATGACCAGCGTGATATTGAGCTGGTCGAGGCTCAAGTAGCTGGGATCGAAGATTGCGTGTTTGCGGTCAACCACAGTGGTGGCGTAGGCGGTAAGGCCGGCGGCGCGCAGCATGGAGAGATAGAGCAGCGCGATTTCGTTGCTGTTGCCGCTCTTTTGCGTCCACGTGTCCTCGGCGCGCTTGACCGGCTTAAGCTTAAGCTCGTGACGCTCCGACTCGCTTTTCTGGCGCGTGTAGTCGGTGTTATCGAGGGCCTCAACGGCGGCGTACAGCTTCTGCGCTTTGACGAGATCGCTGTCAGATGGCGAAAGGAGGCCGGCAACTGCGTCATGAAGTGTCCTGGTGGGAACGGCGAATTGATCGATGTCTTTTGACCAGAGCTTTGCCGTCTCCGACCAGAATTCATCGGCGGAGGAGACCCTGCCAAAGTAGAACAGGACCCTGTAGCGGAGGCTTTCGATGGGCGGCATCCAACCTTCGTCAGGGAGGGGTGGAACGTCGGTGATATCGAGCGAAAAGCGGCCGGCAACATCGACCTTCACAGGTGCTCCCGGGGGAAGGTGGGGCCAATAGATCATGTAGGCATCCTGCCAGGGCTCGAAGAAGAAATGGGCCTTGTGGATGAAGTATTTCTGTTGCACATCCCAGTCGCGAGCGAAGTGCCAGTAAAACTGGGCGTTCTCGCGAAGTTGATATGTGAACTCGAGGACGCTGCCGACCTCGACGCTGGGCATCGTAAAGACTTTCTTGTGGAGCCGCGCTTCATCGGTTTTGACGACCAGGAGATCTTCAGGCTTCACGTTGAGCGGAACGATCGTCCCGTCGGGATGGATGGTGCGGCCGCTGACGCTGCCGATGGAGTAAGCGCCCCCATAGTAGGGAATCTCCACGGTGGCCGCTTCCTTGCCTTTCTCCGTGAGCACCTTGATGCGCGCGTAGTAGTTATGGCTCTGACGCGCGTCGCTGTCGTTTTCCTCGAAATCCAGGTAAACGGCGTCGGCGCCGGGCGCCTTGGGGTCAGAGGTCATCTTCAGCTCGTCGGGATTGGGCGGCTGGAACTGAGCATGAAGGACGAGGGGTGAGATTGCGGCGAAGACTACGAGCAGGCCGCGCAGGAGATTAGAAATCCGCATCAAAATGGCCCCGGAATGAAAGTGGGATCATTCTAGCGCGAAATGAAATGCGGTGCAGGAGGCTCAGCCGGCACGGTCGCAGCAGTCAGCACACGACTCCAGGAGCGACGAAACGAGGGCGAGTGGCAGTCCCATCACATTGAAGTAGCAACCCTCGATGCGGGGAATCCAGCGGGCGGCGCGGCCCTGGATGGCGTAAGCGCCGGCCTTGTCCATGGGCTCGCCGGTGGCCACGTAGGCGGCGATCTCTTCATCGGAGAGAGTGAGAAAGCGAACGGCGGTGGCTTCCGCTGCAACCTGAGCGCCCTGGACGGTGACCACGGCGACACCGGTGATGACGCGGTGCGTGCGGCCGGAGAGGAGACGTAACATGCGCGCAGCGTCGGCGGCATCTTCGGGCTTGCCCAGGATGGTGTTGTCGAGCGTAACGGTGGTGTCGGCGCCGAGTACGGCAAGGGGCTGCCCATCTAGGCGGAGTTCTTCAGGGCCATTACCGTCGGTAAAGCCGCGATAGACGGCCTCAGCTTTTTCGCGAGCGAGGCGCGTGACGTAAACGATCGGGTCCTCGCCGGGCAGCGGATCCTCGGGGACGTGCGCGGGATGTATGCGGAACCGGTAGCCTGCCTGCGCGAGGAGTTCACTACGGCGCGGCGAAGCGGAAGCGAGAACCAGCATGATGGAATTATGTCAGGCTCCCATGGCTTCCCAGCCGATTAGACTGAATGAGGGCTTTCGGCAGAACAAAGCTGCGCCCTGACAAGGTTGCGATGCACTTCAACTTCGATTTTTCGGCGTCTCAGATTCTGTGGACACTTACGTTTGCCGCGCTGCTGGTTTTGCTTGTGGTGCTCCTGGGGCGCGACCGAGCGCGGCGTTTTCCGTGGTTCACCGCGAGCATTGCGATGATGGGTCTGCTGCTGTTGACGACAGAGCTCATGCTCTCGAAATTCTCGCGGATCACCGGTACCCTGATCTTCCTGGCGCTATCGGATCTTGATGTTTTGATCGTTCTGATGGTGGTGGTGGAACTGGCGCGGCGTGTATTTCGCGGCTTGGGACAACTGGGCTGGATGATCGGTACGCTGGCGCTTTTGGGTGTGGCTGCTGCGGTGCTCGCGTTTTGGGGACCTTGGCCCTCGTGGAGTACGGTGACTGCCACGTCGGAGCTTGCGACGATCCGGCTGATGGATATGACCGTGGACAAAGGAAATCTTTTCACGGGCGTGCTGACCATCGGGCTGGGAGTGTTGGTAACGCTGTTTGGAAGGCGCTACGGAGGCGGTTGGCACAGTCATGCGCAACGGATCACGATCGGGCTGTCAACGGCCTCGCTGGCGCAACTGACGCTGCGCGGAACACTGCAGGCAATCGCAATGCATACGCATATCCAGACGCAGGCCGACTATGAACGGCTCGTGGGTCTGCGCGACAAGCTGATCCACGCCAACAATGTGCTGTATCTGTGCGTAATGGCGTGGTGGATCGCCTGCCTGTGGGTGGATGAGCCGGGAGCGGAGTCTGCAGTTGAATCCGCAGAAGCTGCGCCCGCCGCGGAAGGCGAAGCATCGCCGCCTGAAGCACCCGCGGCCATGGAAAATGCGGAGCCACAACCAGAGAACAGTGACCGCAAAGCTGAGAACTGACCCCTGATCTCTGACCCCTGATCCCTAGATATGGCAGCTTGCCAGGCCGCGCTTTTCAAGGTAGCGCTGGTGGTAATCCTCGGCGCGCCAGAAGGTCTGCGCGGGTTCTACCTTGGTGACGATAGGTCTCGGCTTGAACCGGCCACTGGCGGTTAGCTGCTCAATCTTGGCGCGGGCCTGCGTCTCCTGCTCAGGCGAGTGGAAGAAGATTGCGGAACGGTACTGCGTGCCCCAGTCCGGTCCCTGGCGATTGAGTGTGGTGGGATCGTGCAGCTCAAAAAACGCGTCGAGCAGTTGTTCGTAGGTCACCTTTTGGGGGTCGAAGTCGAGCTCGACCACCTCGGCATGGCCGGTCTTGTCGGTGCACACGTCCTTGTAGGTCGGCCGGTTAAGCGATCCGCCCTCGTAGCCGACGGCTGTCGCCGTCACGCCGGGGATTGCTGCAAACGCCGCCTCCACTCCCCAAAAACACCCTGCGCCAAATGTGGCCTTTTCTGTGCTCATGTCAATTGAGATGCGCGTAGACAGCTTCTGGTCTCGAGCTTCCAGCTCCATTCTGCCAAAGTCGAAGGCCGCGTGTCAGCAATCGAACTCCGTGCTGCTTGAGCGAAACGGCGCACGATGCAAAGGCCTGATCCCAGCAAGAAGGATCTAAAGGCAGCGAACGATCGGCTTGAGGCCGCTTCTTTACGCGAGCGGCGCCAGGTGCTTGGTGTTCTGGTAGGTGTAGACGACACGGTGGACCACGGTGATGGTGGAGAGCACGGCCAGCAGCCACAGGACCGGAGCCATCACCCCCCAGTGGTTGAACAGCGCACCGAGAAGGATGAGGACGATGCGCTCCGGCCGCTCCATGAAGCCCACCTTGCACTGGCCGATCAGCGCCTCCGCGCGGGCTCGCGTGTAGCTGACCATGAGCGAAGTGACCATGACGAATGCCACCAGCACCACGTAGCGAAAGCGGTTGATACGGCCGTAGTAGACCAGCAGGCCGAAGAACAGCACTACGTCGGAGTAGCGGTCAATGACCGAATCAAAGAACGAGCCGAAGACGGTGACCTTGTTGATGCGGCGGGCCACCCGGCCGTCGACCATGTCGAAGATTCCGGCGCCAAAGATGACCAGTCCCGCGAAGAAAAACATGCGGTCGCCATTGGTGGCATTGGCGTGGCCGAAGAGAAACGCAGCGGCGATGTTGATGACCAACCCAATGAAGGTGAGTGCGTTCGGAGAGATGCGGGTTAGTGCCAACCCATGAACGATGCGGTCAAGAAGCCAACCGCAGGCACGGCCAAAAGCGCTTGTCCAGGTCATTCCCGATCTTCCTTGGGTCTATTGAGCGCCGGCGGCTGCTTGGTTTTGGTCCTCGCCGGCGTCTTCGTGGATCGTTGTCAGCTTCAGAATCTCCAACTGGCGTTTACCGTTGGGCGTTACGATGGTGGCCACGTCACCCACCTTTTTGCCAACGATCCCGCGGCCGATGGGTGATGTGGTCGAAATAAGGCCCTTGGAGACGTCGGCCTCCTCGCTTGTGACCAGGCGGTAAATCAGTTCCTCGTCTTTGGTGGAGTCATAGACCACAACGGTCGATCCGAATCCGGCCTTGTCACGAGGAATGTTCGTGAGGTTAACCAGCGAGAGTTCCGCCATGCGCTTTTTGAGCTGGCCAAGGCGGGCATTTACGAATTCCTGCCGCTGTTTGGCCATGTGATACTCGGCGTTCTCAGAGAGATCTCCCATAGCCCGAGCCTTTTTGATCTCGGCCGGGAGTTCGTGGGCAAGCTCGTACTCGAGCTGCTTGATCTCATCGAGGAGCTGTTTTTTGATGTGCTCGGGCATCCGTGGTCCGACGGCGGGAAGAGGGCTGCTCCAGCCGCAAATGATCAACTTACCTGACTCTTCATTATAAGTCAGGGTTCAGGTGTCAGGTGTCAGGGGGCAGGGTGCCGGCATGGGTACGGACCGGGGACATGGCTGACATTTTGAACCGGGGACATATCTGACACTGCGACGAGGGCATGAGGACGTACAACGAGCTCATGGCCTGGAAAACGAGCAGTGTGATGGAAGAGAAGGTGC